>Ga0335072_10000112_pt1 | contig 166456 bp, 178 predicted proteins | sample Lox_Sample_21_FD_206725 | JGI IMG/M metagenome (GOLD analysis project Ga0335072, IMG submission 206725) | Soil microbial communities from Loxahatchee National Wildlife Refuge, Florida, United States - Lox_Sample_2.1 | ecosystem: Environmental > Terrestrial > Soil > Wetlands | place: USA... | reverse complement strand
CACTCGTCAACGAAACTGAACCGCCAGTGGCCCTCAGCAACGTCCGCATCCGAGACGAGCCACTGCTAGTGACTTCCCTTCGACCGCTCCCAGCTGCGCCAAGCGGCACCGCAGAGCCACTCTACGGCACCAATAATGAGGTGAGTAAGGTTGCTGGGGTCCTTCATGCATGCTTCTCGAAATCTGCATTTGCCTTTCTGTGTGAAATGCTTTTGTGGCGGAGAGTTATAGCGTATAGATCGGCTGCTGGGAGGACGCTGTGTAAGGTAGACGACTAACGAGTCACGGCTAATGAGCTTGAGCTGTACAATTAGTTAGCTTCTCGGACTATATACTAGCACCTTGCTCCTGTACTAGGCCTCCGAACATGGTGGATTTTGTTCTCGCTTCTACTCAACCATGCTACGTAATACTAATGGCAGGCCCAAGACACCTATGCCTTTCAGCCTTCGACGCCTTTTCGTTCTTTTGGGAACTTATGCACTGCCTCGAAATCGTCCCCTTAACGAACAATACAAGCAAGCCGCTGCACACCTTCCTACTATCGAAGGACTACCAAATTTAGTCATGCAGAAGTGCGGCCACCGCAGACTACGTGCCAATTTTTTGCGCCCTTTGGTCACGGATACACGGTGTAAAGAGGTCATGCTGTACGGCCAAAAGGTGAAGCGGGGACAAAAATTCTTCTTATCATTGACATTAGGAGACTATCGTAAGACCACAACAACAATCACTCAAATCCAGTGCCGTCGTTTGCACAAAAAGGGAAATCGTCATTCACTGAGGATGGGCAACGCGCCTAAAAATCACACTGACGGCCGAATCATAGCAAAGGAGGCTTAAGATTTTTACATCGCCTGGCTGACTTCCGGCGGAGTCACTCTCATCTCCATCTGCTTCCTCTTGTGCAACCAAAAGATTGCTCCGGCGACGACCAGACCCAAGCCAGCCAAGCCACCTACAACGCCGCCAGCAATCGCGCCCGCATGGCTAGTTGACGGATTTGAAGGCCCTGAAGTGGAGCTCGATGTAGGGCTGGTAGTCGATGTCGAAGGCGAAGGCGTTGTATCAGAGAATGTTGAGAACGTATTGGTGGAGATCACGTTATTGTTGGTGGTTATTGGACTGGTGATCGGTGTACTGATGGCGGTCGCACTGGCTCCGGCGAAGCTCGTGAACAAGACCGTCGTCTCGACGTCCAGGGCGCGGACGTAGACGGATTGGTAGCAGTCCCAGTTGGTGAGGATCTCCGAGCCCACGTTAACTGTCGCCATTCCACAGTAGGGGTACGAAGTATCACTGCAAGGGAAATTTAGCACCAGAAGCGGGTGAGGAAGCGGGTCAAGAGAGAAGTTTTGAAGAAAGCAAGGGAGACACCGGGAAAAAGCTTTAGACATACCAGACACGATTTGAAGAATAACAAGCATCCGTACAATACGGGGCATCAGTGTAGTCGTAGCAGGTCGATACACCAGTGGCGATGTAGGCACAATCGGCAGACAAATAGTTACCGGATGCATCAGTCTCGCAGCAGCCGAAATATGACGCAGCCGAATTCGCGGAGCAGGCATAGCCGTTGGCGCAAGTGAACGGATAGGCAGCGTTGCCGTCGAACCAGCCGCAGGTATTGATCGGGACCTCGCTTCTACGAAGGAGCTCTAGAGGGTTTTCTGGAAAGGGTACCGTCGTGGGTTTAGGATTCCATCCTATGCTGTTAGGAAGGTTCGACGAGGCATCTGTTGGTTTGGGGCCGGGATAAGCAAGAGAGAGGACGGGCAGGGCGCGGAAGGCGGTAGATAGGATGAGGGGGAATGTGAGTGAATGCATTTTTGGAAAACTGAACAGCGTCCTAGAGACCTTTGGATAGAGAGCATAAGGAAAGAGGACGGCCAGTGAGCGATCAGAGGCTCTTGTATCTACCCAAATCCAGGTGCGGCTCCGACTGCGGCCCTGTTCTTCAGACCCAGGCCTAAGGTGCAATCTCCACAGCTCTGGCCCACGCGGTGATGCAAGGCAGACACATGTCTCTAGCTTCATTAAGCATATACATTGGACCTGTGGCTTTTTGAGGGGTCAGCTATGATAGTGGGTACAATAGATCGAGCCCGTCGCCTAAACAGGACGAGGAGTATGGTGTCAGCGTTGGACAGGTCGCGTGGTTCTCAAGGGTCCCTGGTTAGTGTCGGATATCCGCTAGGAGAGGTTGGTCCTGCAGGGGTTCCAAAGACACAAACCCTAGACCTCGAGTAGTGCCATTTCCTGATTCATCAGGCTCTTCCTCACTACAAACCATTCACCTCGAGTCAAGCCACAATTTTCTCTTACTCTTCTCTCGTTTGGCTGTTGTGGACGCGGACGCAGTTTGGAGGGAAGTCGGGGGGGAGGGAGGGGGGGGGCAGATGCGCGTCGAAGACAGTGTAGACACCAAGCTGTAGTGCGCCTTGTCACTTTTGACGACCTTGCGAGTCGTGCATCGGCACAAGCTAAGCGAGCTTTGGCTTGACGAGGACCCGATTCTAGATCCTACTCCACACGAGACTGTCGGGCAGCGCCGGTTTTCATGTTCGCGCTCGCAGGTTGCATGAAGTTTTCCTAGGTGTGGCGGCCTCGGTTGCACTGCGAGGTGCATTTGTCATTTTGCCATCGGAACAATCAAGCGAATGAGAGAAACACCTGCCCCAAAAGGGGTGATGCGGCTGAAGGCTAGATAATTTGGGTATCGTGACAAGGCTTCAGGGGCCGCAAGCTTGAGCGGCAAACACATACACAGTAACTGGTCAAAGCGCCACACTTCCGAAAGCCGTGACCTTGCTAATTTAGCTGGACAGCAACTTTAGCCGCCAATAAATCCCACAGCCTCGCGGTCCAGAACAATGTACGTAAGGACAACAGAAGAACAGTGGAGGCTTGTTGAGCTTGCTCAATAACAGAGCCGGCCCTCCGATGCTTGTTGGCATTTGTTAGGTGTTAGCGACCTTAAGTGCGCTAAACGAGGCTTTGGAGAGCTACCCAAGCAACCCTCCCCCGCCCAATGGAAACCTCCTACATGGCCGAAGAGCATCAATACACAAGAGCAACGTTAGACAGCTCTTGCGGGACTTGACGGAGCTTGAGTCGCTGCCACAGAGTCGGCCTTCTCGACCTCACCATCACGATGGACGGAGGTACCATCTCTGCCTCGGCAGTTTCTTCCATCTTTACCGCCACTCTCCGGATCTCGCAAGTCGTGTACGAATTAAAAGCCGTTGGGGAGCAAACACGAGATCTTCTCGACTCCACAAACCACGTCGAGACTTGCTTAGAGGTGGTTAGAACCTTACGTCGACAAAAGTCGAGCCACCTAGATCCGACCGAGAAGCGATGGATAGACGACGTTCTCATCAACACTGAGAAAACGCTTGGAAATGTCGCAGCACTGATCGAGCCTGCGAGAGTGGATATGCAAACGAAGTTTGGCCGAGTCGGGTTCGTGAACAGAGGGTTATTTGTCTTCAGAGATTCTCCAAAAGTGGGGACGAATCTCTCGAGACTGAATTTAGCAGGCCAGAGTCTGAACACGGCAATGAACATCCTGTGCACAAGGGAAGGACGCGCAATAACCGGTCCAGGCGAGAAGAGCACGCTCCCCGGGACCGATGTCGCCCAACAGGCAAGAAATGATGCGCAACCTCCACCCCCTTACGTCGAGAGTGAGTTTCTCAACAGGAGGCGAAACAAGCACCTATCAAACAGACCAGTGACCAGGTGTTCCTCAACCACAAGTCTGGGCACAGTGAAGGAGGAGCAGAAAACTGCAGAGACGGCCGATAGGCTCACAACCGACGTGGAAGCGGCAACAGCAGCATCAGTTGTCACGGCACAGGAAGTTATTCCCACTCCTTGTGATGCGCCTCCGGAAAATCCTCTAGACGAGGCTAGTGGCCTTCAACTTTGTGAGGCGACGCTGTTCCAGAGCCCAAGCAGTAGCAATCTTAAAACCACCGATGGCCCCCCCCTGTGTGATGCAGAATGCGTATCGGGTCTAAATATCTTGAATTTCGAAGGAGCGGATGGACTAGAGGTTTGTGGGCCCAAGTACACACCGAGTGAAGGGACGAAGAAAAACCAATTCGACGAACCCGACGGACTCCAAGTCTTCACCGGATGGGATGCGCCGATTCCCGTGCTCCAGGAATCGTCAGTCGACGTCGCGCAGATGCAGTCGGGACAAGACCAGCCGCAGCAGCACCAGCGGGAACCTTCCCAATGGTATGAGCAGCGGTCCTCGTACCAGCAACTACCATACCCCTTATCGCAAGATGAACGATCAGTTATGGGACGACGACATGACTCACACTTGCAGAACCCGCATTGGCAATACCAGCATACGGGAGATCAGCACCGGCGCATCTCACAACTGCCTAATCTGCCATATCCGAACCCACCCTATCCAGATCCAACGTACCAGAGCACATTAAACCAATATCCACCATACCCAAACTCACCATATCCAAACCAAACTGCCCCTCTACGACAACAAACCCCACATCAACACGGCGTCGCGAGGAACGACCAACAATGGAAGCAGCCACCACCGTCATCGCCACCACCGTCACTATTGCCAATGCATCGTGGCTCATCAGCATCATCTGACTCGAACTCGCGCCCAACTTCGAATGCCAGTTACGTGACAAACGACCGGCCTGCATCGCAAGCCACAAGCTCCCCAATTGCATACCAACCGGTCCCCAAGCCACCCGACGCACATCCGCTCACCGAATCTCCGTCCTCGATATGGCCAAGCCCGGTGCCGAGACGTACTTCGCAGTCTTCTGCCCTCAGCTGGACGCCGTCGGAGATTTCACAGGTCTCGTCGACTACTACGACATCGTCGTCAACGGCTAGAAAGTCAAAAGGACGCGCATGGCTGGAATTTCAAGCTGGGTGTTGAATCATAATACCATTTTCCGCAACACGAGTTCATGGACTATGTAACATTTCTCTTTCCGCATACCAGTTATCATAAAGGAGCGTTGCATTGTCATAGCCACTAAACTAGTTGCCTGCAAGATCAATTTTGATATCCTCGTCGGAAACACCGAATTTCCGCCCTTGCCAACCCGGACCAATCAATCGTATCAACCTAGATGACTTCCCCATCCTCTCCCTCCGCACGATCGTACATTACTTAATCCAATTCTGAATTACCCTTCAATAGTTCAAAATCCATGCACAACCTGCGGCACCATTACCTGTGGCCGGTCAAGCACCCTCGCATCGTCATCTGTAACCTTGACGAGACCGGGCGTGACCACAATGTCCCTAGCGCTGCTGCCACCCGGGACATTGCCATCCACATCCCAGACCCAGCGGAAAGCTGCCGGTTGCGCGAAGATCAGCAGGCCGGCGTCCGCGGCGCTCTGCATGATGGTGACCAGGTTTTGCAAGCGAGTGGCATGGCTCTGCGTACGGGTGGACCACGGCGCGAAGGCGGTGCAGAATGCAGATGCCGCAGCCGTGATGGCGGAGTCGCGAGCCGCGATGTATGCCGGGTCAATTGCCGGAACGGAGTGGAGATAGGAGGTCAGGACACGCCAGCGGGAAAGAGATTGGGAGAATGCTAGATTGCGTGATATGTGAGCCATGGGGGCTGAATTAATGATAGGAAGAGATGGGGAGCAAGTCAAGATGCTTACCTGGTTTGGAGCTATTTGAGTGAGTACGTGCGATAGTGTTAGGGAGAGCGACAAATTCTAATGGGAGGAAGGACTGGCTTGGGTCCGAGTTGTCTTCGGCGGTGATGTTTTTCACGATCAGATGAGCCAGGCAATGCTTTATGAGTGCTGTTTTGACGCGTGCTTGTGGCAGCACGGCTGCCAGAGGTTTCGGCAAGAATGGTGAATCGAGCTTTTGAAGCTCCGTCTGAAGTTCCTCGCTTACATTGGAAGGAGCGGCAGCGTCGCTGTAGAAATTCTCGACGTGGAGCTCGACCTGATGGAGGAATGTCTTGACGGTCAGTCGGATAGAGTTGTCGTCGGCTGGCTGGGGAAGATGCTTCTCCCAGGCGTGTTTAGGGTTCACGAGGTCGTCACTAGAACTTTTGAGTAGAGCTTTCGCCCCGCCAAAACTTTGACGCTTTTCAGAATGTCGCTGGATCTCCGGACGCTTTTTGCTCCGACTTCGCATGAACATGAAGGTAAGGATGAAGGCAAGTAGTGCGCCTCCAACGGCGGCTGCTACAACAGCTCCAGCAACAGTCCCGGTTGAGATATTCCCGGACTTGGAGCTTCCGGATTTCGAGCCTTCAGATTGTCCTGAGGGTGGTATCTGTGTAGTTGAACCCGAGTAATAAGCGGCGGTACTAGTCGCGGGGGATGATGTGGTGGAAGTAGTGCTTGTAAATATCGACGTAGATGACGAAACAGAAAGAGTACTGCTTGTAAATAGGTCGCTGGTGCTACTTGATGAGGAGGCTCCCGGAGCACCAACCCCGTTCTGGTTGTTGCTCATTGTGGCCTGGAAGATACTTTTTTTCACCACTGTGGAAAAGCCGGGCGAAGAGAGGTTGAATAGAGATGGATAGGAGAGAATCGCTTTATCTGTTCTGGCGCGCACAAATGGACGCCGCCAACAAAAGGGAAGAGGCTCGAGTGCTTTGTGGTACTAACAGTTAGGGCAGGTTTTGGCGAGTCTGCCTTGGCATACAGCCCCCAAATCCGGACTATTGAACGCCACATCGGCCAGCTTCACTAAAGCTGAAATAGTTTCATGAAGCCAATCAGCCACTCATTCTCTAGACTCTTCCAGATTCAGCTACTCATTCTCTGAACCCCTCCCAGACCCGGCCACTCACTCTCTAGACTCTTCCAGACTCAGCGCCTTGTCTCAGTCCCCCAAGTCCAGGTTGCATAACACTGTTTGGGGGGTAGGTGCCACTCGCAGAGCCTCGGGACAGAAGACGGCAGAACTCTTTCCCTCCACCCTGGAATTATATTGTGAGGATGATTAGAAACGCCATTCCAGAGCATCGAGCCCGTTAACAAGTCTTATGGTCGTATCTGCTGAGTCATAATCGGTGGACTCATAAACTCGGCCAACCAGTCAACCTGCTCGTGCATGTGCCCTTTGGCCAATAAGATAAAATTCGTGGATCATCTTGTGATCTGGGCCAACGAAACGCGAAGCATCGCCATGGGGTTCGAGCTCTTCACGCCCGACATTGTGATCGGGATTGACTTCGGCATGACGGTGAGTAGAAGGCTGGTGAAATCCATCAGTGCTAATGTATTTTCACAGTGTACTGGTGTCGCCTACTCAATGGCTCCTGAGTGGGCTGCACCAACCACCATCCAGCATTGGCCAGGGAAGCTGGGCCACGAAAACCGCAACAAGGTTGACACGGCAATCGCATATGATCCTCGCACTGGGCATCTGACCACATGGGGGTTCCTCATCGATAAGGAGAATCGAGATCTGGAAGTGCAGGATCTGTTCAAGCTCTATCTTGATCCGACGCACCGAGATGATTTCCGGGAACAGCCGACTCTCGAAGAGGCTCGTAAATGGTTCACAGATTATATGCGTTGCATTTACCATGCAATTAAAGCGCACTTCGACGAGACGCTCCCGCGCTGGAGCACCAAGAACGTAGAGTTCCTGTTCAGCGTACCCACAACATGGAAGAACCCGGCTATGATCGCAGACACCGAGAGGTTGATAAGGCAAGCCGGATTTGGCGAGAGGCAAAACGAGGTCGTAAGGATATCGCTTACGGAGGCCGAAGCCGCCGCGGTTTATGCGTCAAAGCAATCTTATGAGAAAGGAGATGTGTTCCTGGTGTGCGATGCGGGTGGCGGCACCACAGACGTCAACGTTCTCAAAGTGCGAGCATCAACGATGGGGCAGACCGAACTGGAACCTTTGAGTTGGGTAGAGGGACAAGCTATCGGATCCACCATTATTGACTTCAAGGTTGAAAAACTGATGGTTGAACGCTTGGAGAGCATCAGGCACTATCTCCCGGAAGAGCCCAGGATGATCGCTGAGAAGATGATGTCGGACAGATTCGCGACCTTTAAATGTTCTTTCGGCTCAGAGGCAACAAAAGTCTTGGATCTCTTGTTGCCTGTACCGGGGATGTCTGGGGGCATGGACTTCCCTCAAGCGGGCATCTGGGATTCGAAAATGACCATAACCACGTGAGTCAGATGTTTGTCGACCATCTCAGCCGTGCTGACCTCTCAAGGGAGCAACTTCAACGGGTTTTCGACGAGCAGATTGAAAAGATGTTCCGACTCATTGATGACCAATTACGAAAGCTGGAGATCAGCCACCCCCGGGAGAATATTGTAAGGTCCCAAAGGGGGAACTTCCTTGGGGTATCTCATCTGCTGACTCGATTGGCCTGAAGTCATATCTCGTGATGTCAGGAGGTCTAGGAAGTTCGCCGTACTTGAAGCAGCGGCTCAGGAAGCGATATGAATTAGGCGCTGGGGGTATGTTTCCAAATGCACAGGAACTTAAGATTCTGTCTGCGCGTGAGCCGTACGTTGCAATCAAATCTCATTTACTGGGAGTGAGAGCTCACCCGCAGCCTCTAGGCAGCTTGTCGTTGTCCACGGCATTGTCATGGAGCGGACCCAAGAGCTAAAAGCTGGGACTGGCGTTTATGTTGAAAGACGCTGTCCGAACAGCTATGGGGTGGTAGTCCGGCAACCGTACGATCCCATACAGCATGTTGGCGAGGACATCGTTATCGATCCGCGCGATAAGAAAAAGTGGGCGGAGCAGCAGATACATTGGTTCATTCGACAGGTAAGTGGCGCATGGAGATTTCCTGTCCAGTTAAGCTGCTGACGGCACCTCGAGGGCGAAAATGTCTCTGTTGTAGAAGGAGTCAAGCACCATTATCGCTTAAAGATCGATCTTGGAAGAGAGAGGATACCGTGGAGGACGCAAATCGTAATGTCTTCCCTCCCGGCCGCGCAACTGCCGCGAAGCATGAAACGCGGAGGGGTTAAGGCGGTCTGCGCCATAGAGTCAGTAATCTCGGACAGCGACATGAAGCTGAAGAACAGGCATTGGTGCGTCGCAGTCACAGATCGCAAGATGACACTACTGACAGCTCAGGTACAACATCGGTCCCGCTTATCAGCGCGCTGAGTTTGATATCAAAGTCATCATTGGTCCAGCAAATCTAAGGTTCCAAATAGTGGGCAGAGACGGTCAGTTGAGCAAGGACCACGAAGACATAGAGGTGATCTGGAATCCACCGTCGGCAACTGGTCCTGGAAGTAGCACCGAGGCGCAGGATGGCAGAACGATGTACAAGGCATGAATTTGAGTCGTCTTAGTATGTAATGCCATCGAAAAGTCACAATGTATCCGCCGATTATTCGCGCGGCTGGTGATATATGGAGCAGGAATTTGATGGGTGGAACTTGGGTAGCTGACAGATACGTGGGAGGGAACAGATAAGGTCGAAATGGCTGCCCCGCATGCATACGAGTAATTTCTAGGCCGTCTTGGCCCCGAACGCATCGCAACGCGGTGCAAGGCGTAGCTGGTTGAATTGGTCGAACTCTACCTGTTCAATTTTCGGGGCCAACAGATTATTGTTACTTCTCCAAGACCTGTCACAGCGGCGACTCTGGCTTGCCAGGCGCAATCGGCGGTATTGTATTCCCCATCAAAGGGCCACATAAGCTTAAGCGCAATATGCGACAGCAGACATGCCGTCAGATTTTAGTGGTGAGATCGAGGAATCCTGTCTCCTCGTCTGCCATTTCTATCTACCTGAGAAGAAGACATCTATATATGTGCTGTACAATTGATGCTGCCTGAGGCCGCCTTGTCGCCTGGGACCTGCCCCGCTGAACCTTTACGAACCGGCGAGTACAAATCAACATGTCTGACACATGCTGACCGGCGATATTGTGCCTCGGCAGCTTTCCTGTGTGTCTTTAGAGGGGGCCATTGAGCGAATCAAGGACTAAGCGTAGTCAAAGAGGAGAATGGAAGAACCCCGGCACAGAGACGGCGTAGGATCCAAAAGGGTGTTCTCCGTCCTCTGCGATACTCAAATGGTTACCAATGCAGAATCTTATTTGGGCATCGAAATATTTAAGTCTCACATCTCAAGACAACATACTGGAAGATTGGCGAGCACAATATGAATTTATCGAACGCTGTAACAACAATCTTGATTCTTCCATGCCACGCCTTCGGCCCCGCGAACAAAGCCTTTGACATCGAAAATTGGCATTCGCTCCCGCTTTTCCATAGGAAATCCAAGGCAAATTGCCAGTAATCATGACGAGATTCCGCACTAGGCTGGGGAGTCGTAAGAGGCAAAGTGTTGTGAACGAGGGATGGACGTGAATGTCTGCGACAGCGTAGTTCGGCGGCGGCGCAGAGATTACTTCGGATCATATTGATCGGTTTTATGCTATCTATTCTGGATTGCGTGCTATCTATGTTGTTAGACACTGTCTAATTACCAGCTATCTGCCTATCCCCTAGCCATAAGCCTATGGCATAATGGGAGGTCTTGGCGCAATCAACGCCATCTCCGGTTCGCAATCTGGCTCAACCTCTGCGCGGTAAGGAGACCAAGACATGCGCGAACTTTGAAGGAAACGGCCGTGCTCGTGGACCACAACATTGTCAAGATTGGAAAGACCGTGAGCCAGGCCGGAAATAGTTTCGTTCAGCAACCAGGCCTCGATAGAGGAGCTCGACGCTAGAGGTGTTCAACCTACAGAAAGCGGTCGGCGAAAGCGTGACAGTCGACAGGAGTACAGGGTTTGTGGTAAGTATTTGGACATACTTGCAAGTTGATCCGGACAAAAGACTCTATGAGTTAGCAAATTGTAGCCTCATCGAAAGGGATGACCCGTATTCCGTCAGGAAAACCGGCGTCGCAGAATCGGGCAAGTTTCCTTTCTGTCATGCCATGGCATCGCCAGTGTTCGTCAGGTCGGTTCTGTGATCTCCGACTGCATGCTGCGAGGCTTCTGGTCAAAACCACATCTATCACGATGTTGGTCCTGCCTGGTTCGAAGTTGTAGGCAGTAGCCTGGAAGCGAAATTTTGTTTGCACGCCCATTGCCTGGCAGAACGAGCAGGAGCCGTCTGATCTTCGAGCAGTCCTCAGGTGCTCCTGAGGAGGAAGAGCGTCGTTCGGGTAGTGTAGGTCCATGTCAGTTGGATCGTACGCATCCAACACCGTTCTATGGCTCAGTAGATGGTGATCACATATGGGAGCACGAATGCTGCACAAGGACTTGTGGACTAAAGCTCTGGGGCAGTGGCGTTGGATTGTATCCGTTAGCATGCCCGGGCCACCACGACGTTCAAGTTGAGCGATCGTTATGTTGCTAAGAATATAGTACGTAGACCACCTTCTTCCACTGCAAATGTAATGACGGAAGCCACACCGACATTTCCAACAGCGTGGATGACCTGTCCAGTTGTCGATTCCAAGGAAGCCTTTTCCCTCCTCTGGCAACTTGATGATGTCTTGGTAATCGTAGGTCACGTGAGGGCACACCCAAAATTGACTATGTCGTAAACAGCTAGCTGGTTGATACTTGTCAAGGGCCATGACCTCCGATACGGAAAAGGACATGAGTGGCCGGGGTTGTTTACAGTTGGTGCAGAAACCTTGGCGGTTATTGTCATACCCAACGGTCAGCCTTCGAAGAGCTGCAAGGTAACACGCTTCGGGCAGGCGTGAGGTTTGATCTGGCGTTAGCGAGATGATGTAGAAGAGGTCTCGGTTTGTATGGCGCAAGGCTTGTAAGGACGCCTCGTCCAAAAGCTCTGCGATTTGCAAGATAATCTCTGTGGGGAGGGTGTGAGGACTTCGAAATGGCGGTCCAAGGTGTTTGGATGATGCTCGTCGCGCTTTGGCGTCATGATGAATCCGCGAAATCAGAGGTACGATACATCTCTCATAGGCAGCATGGACGGAGACGGAGAGCATTTTGGTGGCACGAGAGCGAGTGTCTTGCATGTTTCTCTGCGAATATGCATGCTCGAAGGGAAAAGAGTTGAGGAATGATATTGGCAGTTGTGTGGCGGAGTTGTTGGAGTACCATGGGAACAACAGTTCCGGCAATGGCCCTAGGGTTGACCAGCGCTCGGTCTAGGCGAGCGTCTAGCGTTGAATTTTCCACGGCCAACTTAACAACGATCTTCGTCGACCTCATTTCGCAACGTTGCCTACATGGTTAGCCAGTGTCGGCCCACAGGAGAATCACACCGGATGAGCATCCAGTGCCGCAGGTGGTGAGATGGTTAGTCTTCGCAACACAATGTTGCCAGCGGAAGCTAGATGATTTGTGACTGTGTGTGCTCCGTTTCACAGTGAAACGCTCCCACTAGATGACCACCCGCTGCCGCTGCTTGAAGCATCGTTCGTCCATGATTCCTAGTAGCAGGAGCATTGACATCCTTCTTGACGAAAACTCTCCACGATCTGCAATGTCTCTGTTGTAAGACACTTCATACCTGGAGGGAGGAAGGTCCGAAAAAGCCCGGTATGAGATCTCGCAGATGAAGTGGAAACCCGTTCGCAATGCAAACTAAACTCTCCGGGCCTCGCTAATCTAACGATCCGAGGTCAAGACTTCGAATATCTCACTATGGCTTAACTCTCAGAGCTGTCGATATTGAAGACAATTGCATAGGCAGTGTTACTAGGGCCGGACGGGCTCACTCCGCACATATACCGTCTGACACAGTGGACACACATGTGAGCTTGATGGCAGCACCTACCTCTTCGACACCATCGAACTGAAGCATGCTGATGGATATGCCCAAAGCATTTGAACGTCATTGCCAGGAATCCCTTTGAAGGTTCAATTAGCGGAGCAAACAGAGCGGTGAGGACCAAAACTACCAGCCGAAGCGCCAAAGAAGCGATTAAACTGCGCCTCTTTTGCGACTAAATCGAGGGCCGGCGCAAGCACATACTGGGCTGAAGATATAGGAGGTTTGTCACTTATGGAAGTCTTTGGAGATGGGAGCTGCGCGACCAGTGAGTTGCGCCCATCTCCATCGATCTCCGGGGCAAGATACTGGTGCACCTCGAACCTACCATAGCAAGGGACCCAGTAAATTAGCTTTGATAATACCTCGCTCAATGAGCTCGAATCGAGGCTGGCTGTGACTGCAGTTCTGGTGATACATTATCCTGACCCACAACATCGGCCGTCGAGATAGCTGCTCTCTTCGCATCTTCCGCTTGCTGGGTCCTTATTTTCTTGAGCAATTCTGGATACTGTGTAATGTCAGCCACTGCTTTCGTATCAGGAATCTTTTCAGACCTACCCATCTCTCTCCAACATCCGGATGACTTTTAATCCTGTTCATAAGTGTCGCTTCACCCAATCGACTCCACTGTCCCTTGATGAAAGTAAATTCGACATCATCCAACTTGGCCCCTCTCTTCTCCAAGATCTTACTCCGCAGAGCCTTGACAGACTCCGGTACATCCATGCTCTCAAACGTTGCATCATAACTCACACCCTGGAAGAATGGAATACTGAATCTCGGGCCCGAGCCCCTCGCCGGGCTCAATACCCGATGCGTCGTACTCTGACAGACGCCCTGCGTCAACGCCTCCATCCCTTGTCCAATCGCCACGACAAATGTACCATCAATCGGCGGACAATCCACCCATTCCCCGGCCGAATTCTGCACCTGCAAGCCACGGTGGTGCGACGCTTGCAGCAGGTAACTCGAAAGCATACTATCCTTGTGCGGGCCCACACCTTGCGCCTCCCCTTCAACGCCCAGTTCTTCGAGATCCGGATACTTAACAATCTTCAGCTTATGCTGCTGCGCCTCATCGAAGAACTGATCAAACGCGTTCGCCGGTAGGCCAATCGCCTCTGCACAAAGGCCCGTAAACTCAATACTCACAGCACCCATCTTGGCCATGTACTCCTCATACGTCTCCCTGAATCCCGGCAGCGCTTCCGGATCCGGCCACTGGTTCGGCGCCAGCAGGTTGTGATACAATGGTTCATCTGGACCTGGGACTGGGTGTGGAGTGGACATGTCGACCTGTTCGCGCCAGTCGGTCTTGAAGCGTGTGATTTCCATGCCGAGCTTGTTGTAGCCGAGGAAGGATTTGGCGTTTTTCATTTCGATCTCGAGCTTCTTCTCCATGGGGAGGTCGAAGAAGGCTTTTCCTTGAGTGATTACATCTTGGATTAAGGTCTCAGGTATCCCGGTGTTTTTGATGTAGAGGAAGCCGACTTCTAGTAATGCATGGCGGAGGTCGTCAAGGAATGATTGCTTGGTGGACGTGGAGCGGGCGAGAGAGAGATCTAGGATAGGGATTGTGTCGAACGACATTCTTGATTGTTACCGCGGGGAGAATAAGGAAAAGACGCAATGAAGATGTACCACGAAAAAGGAATGGATATAAGGAACAAGAACTTCAACATTATATCGACAAGCCGCTGTAATCACGCCATTCACTGAGCGAAGGGCGCGTAAGTCAATGCGGAGATGGAAGTGCTCTCTCCGCACTTTTTTCGGAGGAACAAAAGCACTCTTCCAATGAGTATCAAAGTGAGGTGATCTTTCGTATGGTCGCTATGAATTTGTCCCTCAAGCATGCGTGAAGTTTGAGATCATTTGGAGTAGGCGTAGACCTAATTCCACAATGATGGCAAACCCGACGTCCGTCCTCCCTCGAGTGTTCTCCCGGACTCTCGCCTCGACACCGAAATCTGGAAATCAGCATATCCTCCGAATATCGCAACCCTCCTCGCAATGCAGACGATTTCACGGCTCTCCGCTACGGAAAGAGGAGAAGCTCTCGTTCCGCGGTCAGTTGTATGAGAGTACAGCCCAGCGACTGGCAAGGGAACGCGCAGAGGAAGCTCGGTTTGCGGAGACCCGCAATGCGGCTGGAAATAGCACCTTACGGCTGTTCGCTACGACATTTGGTATGTAGGGCCCCATTCCTGGCCTAGCAGGCTGGATGTACCAAGAAGCAGACAATTGATTCTCTCTATCTACAGTCATCCTCAGCGCCTCAGGCGTAAGCTACTTCTTCGGCACTCTCGCACCAAAAGAACTCCCCACAACTTCAACCACACCCCTCGATGCGGCCCAGCCGCCGAAACACGATACGCGCAACTCGGTGATGCAAGCTGCGTGGGTGGACTTTGCGCAGATAGTAGGGAAAGAAAATGTATCTACAAATGAAGACGACCTCAAGAGCCATGCAGGATCGGAATGGTCGAGCTACAACACCAAGCCGGATGAGAAGCCGTTCATGGTGGTGTATCCAAACACAACGGAAGAGATCTCGAAGATTATGAAAGTGTGCCATAAGAGGAAGATTCCAGTTACGGTTATTTCTGGTGGGACGAGTCTGGAGGGCCATTTCGCGCCGACGAGGGGTGGGATCTGTTTGGATGTGGGGAGGATGGATAAGATACTAGAATTGCACAAGGACGATTTAGATGTGGTCGTGCAGCCTGCGCTGGGTTGGGAGGATCTGAATGAGGAGTTGAAAGAGAAGGGGCTGTTCTTCCCGCCCGATCCGGGGCCAGGTGCGAAGATTGGCGGGATGGTGGGCACGGGCTGTTCGGGGACGAATGCGTATAGATATGGGACGATGAGAGAGTGGGTTGTGGCGCTGACGGTGGTTTTGGCAGACGGGACGATAATCAAGACGAGGCAGAGGCCGAGGAAGTCAAGTGCAGGATACGACCTGACGAAGATGTTTATTGGGAGTGAGGGAACGTTGGGGATTGTGACAGAAGCGGTTTTGAAGGTGACCGTACTGCCGAAAACAACGAGTGTGGCAGTTGCTACGTTCCCGACCGTGCATGACGCTGCCAATTGCGTTGCAAAGGTTGTAGGCGAGGGGATCCAGGTTGCTGGGGTAGAGATCTTGGATGATACTCAGATGCGCTGTATCAACGAAAGTGGCACAACGAGCCGGGAGTGGACAGTAGCCCCGACGCTGTTCTTCAAGTTCGCTGGGACACCAGCTGGAGTCAAGGAACAGATTGCCATTGTGCAAAAATTGGCGAAGTCGACGAAAAGCAAGACGTTCGAATTCGCCAAGAATAACGACGAAGCGACGGAGCTGTGGAGTGCGCGGAAAGAGGCACTGTGGAGTGTAATGGCGATGAGGAGAGATGATGGCGATCATGTTTGGACGACGGATGTGGTAAGAAGGGAATGACTTCTGTTCATATACCCCTGTGCTAACGTCTCTCCAGGCTGTGCCCATGAGCCGACTACCCGACATCATCCAGCAAACGAAAGACGACATCAGCCAGGCCGGTCTTCTCTCAGGCATAGTCGGACACGTTGGAGATGGCAATTTCCACTGTAAAGCCTCCCCTACCTCCTCTAGCTGGTGGTCTCCCTCCCACTAACAAACCTCCAGCAATTCTCCTCTTCAATGAATCCGAGAGAAAGATCGCCGAAGATGTCGTGCACCGAATGGTAAAGCGTGCTGTCGAGATGGAGGGTACTGTCACCGGAGAACATGGCGTTGGTCTCATCAAAAGAGATTACCTGAACCATGAGCTCGGAGAGTCGACAGTCGATGCTATGAGGAGGGTGAGTTCTAAAGTCCCTCCGTTTGATCAAAGGGCAAAACCATACTGACATGTGATATTCCTAGTTGAAACAAGCCTTCGATCCAATGTGTCTACTTAATTGTGATAAGATTGTCAGAGTGGAGAAGCCAAAGCCGGGTGAGGTACAGCCGTGGTGAAGGATTCACTGGTCTGGTTCTGGCAATCGTTGAATCTGTAGAATATCGGGTATAGGGGTTGGCTCGTTAACGCTAAGCGTGGACGAGAGTACACTGTGGCTTTACAATGAGTTCACCTGTTGTCAAGCCTGTTCAAGTCCTTGCCGTATCCACCTTTCCCATCCTGGAGCTTGAAATACGTGCAATTGAGGAGACTACTATATCGCGTCCTACCTATTTTCGGAACCTGTTTTTGCGCGCAAGAGCAGTTTCTCTGTCCCACTCGTCTCGTATACTCTTAAAACACTAGTTGCGGACTGGGATGCACACTTTGCTGCTATCCTCGCTTTCCACCTTCCTTAAAGCCTCTTTTCCTAAATGTAAACCGTTAATCTCCTACCTTCGCGTATCAGATTCAAGGAAAAACCTTAAGCTTCGCATGGCATTCAACTACAGTACACATCGCCAGAATCCTAGCACAGGCGTCTGCTAGAGAACACACACACATACAGTCTTTCTCACAACGAGTGCGACAACCCCTAACCCTCTTTTTTAACCCACCCATTCGTAGCCAACTTCCTAGAACTACCCAACAACAACTACACTCACAAACACACACCGGTGGTAAAAGAGCACCAGTATCTCAAACACCCTTCGCCCCTACATACATTTCGGTATTCTTCTCGTGAAACAGCTCCTCCGCCACGCCTCCACCTCCTCCGCTCCGTACTGAATGCATCCCGGACATGTGGCGGTCCGGGCGGCCAAAGCCAATGTGCTTGGTGGCGAAGATGCGGTCGACGTCTTCGAGCTCGAGGCCCTTGGTCTCCGGATAAAAGACGTAGATGACGGGGACCCAGCAGGCGTTGAGGATGGCGAAGATGATGTATGTCTTCCAGCCGATATTTTGGATTGCGGGTCTAGAATGGGAGAGAGGGACAGTTAGTGATTTGCGAAGTGAGGTAGTAGAGGAATGGAGACAAATTAACATGGCGTCCAAGATCTGGAATGGAAGGGGGAGGGTGGTTTAATGGCTTGAAAGAAAGGCTTTGTATATGTTCAGAGAGTCAGACTTACGGTGTGATCTGGACAATGAGGAAATTGCAGATCCAGTTGCTGGCGGTGGAGACGGAGGAGCCGCGTTGGCGGAGGCGGAGGGGAAGAATCTCAGACGGATAGACCCAGACAGTAGCTTGGAAGCCGATGGTGAATGCGCCTTCAAAGATGAACAGCATTGCTGCTGCAGCTTCGCCGGCTTTGTGGGCGGAGGAGGTGTTGTTTTGGACTTGGAAGATTAGGGCAGCTTGGATGGCCATGATACAAGCCATGAGCGATATCATGGACAGCAGTAACGGTCGTCGACCAACACGGTCGATGAGGAGCCAGGGGATGAAACTGGCAAGGAAGAACCAGGTCTGGAGAGCGCCACCCATGAGGCCTGAGAGGTGCTTATCAAAGCCGAGGGATTTGTTGAAAAGGGTGCCACTGTAGTAGATGACGGCATTGATACCGCCGAGTTGCTGGAAGATCTGAATAGAACAGGCAATGAGGAAGCGGCGGCGAGAGTGGATCTGGTCAGAGCGAAGGACGTCTTTCCAGGAGCCAGCATTGAGTTCTGTCTCGACGCGGACGGTATTGACGATGTCAGCGTGGAGTTTGAGGATGTCGTCTTCGGAGGCGTTATGTCCTTTAAGACGGCGGAGGACTTGGAGGGACTCCTCTTGGCGGCCATGGGCGGCGAGCCAGCGCGGGGTTTCCGGGAGGACCAGGAGGAGAATAAGCATGGGGAAAAGGAAGATGAATTGGAGGATGACAGGGACGCGCCAGGCGAAGGAGGCGTCGTGGTAGGAGAAGCCGAAGTCGATCCAGTAGACGACGGCGATAGCGAAGTTGAGAGTGGAGAGTTGCATACAGACGTCTATAGCATGTAAGTATTGAAGAGAGTGGATAATTGGGAGATAACGGGGTTGGGGGAGAGATGATTGGACGTACACAAGCCTCGGGTTGCTTTGGGAGCAAACTCGGCCAGGAATACAGGGGCAGTGGAGTTGACAGCTCCCAGCCCAAAGCCGGCGACGATGCGGGCGACGATGAGATGGGCTCGGGTGTAGGCGGTGGCTTGCAGAAGTGACCCAACCATCATGACAACCACACCAATACAGATGCTCCATTTTCGGCCTAGCTGCTCGCCGACAAAAGCGGTGAAAAGAGAACCGAAGAAGGCGCCAACTAAGAAGGTCAGGATGAGGGTGATTCATGGGATCCTGATAAACGCGTTACCTTCAAGAATCGCCACCATAAGGCCTAGGATAGTAGCTCCTGGGCTGTTGAAGGTATTATTGAAAGCAGCACCATTAACTGAACGTCATTGGTTAGTGTGTTTCAAGGAGAGCACAGTGGAGACATCTACCGAGGCCTCCCATCAGGCCATTGTCGAAGCCGATCTGGAAAAAGCCCAGAGCCGTCACACAAATCACGCAACCAAGCAATGCATTGCCGCGAAGCTCAACCATGTTGGGCGACGCGTCAACGAGAGGAGAGGAAAGTCAAGGTAGTTGGCACAATGAAGGCAGCAGCCCAGCGGTAGACAGCTCGATGAGTTGCGTGGGCAGATGGTGTGGATGGGGCTGGCGGGATGCCAGAGTAGACGCGGAACGTACGACGACGGCGAAGACTTCTGGACAAAAGATGGAAGAAGGTTGAGGGGGAGGGATTCATAATGAAGTAGAGTCTTCACACCTCCATGAAAGCATGGTCCGCAGAATGCAAGCCACACGCAGCAAGGGGGATAGGTGTGGTAGCGGTAGCGTATCGAGCTTTCTCCTCCACGGTCTACGGGCCGCTTGTGACGGAGAGGCATCTGACGAATCACAGCAATTGTTAGTGAGCGCTAGAAGAGCTTGTTTAACTCACCACACCCGCAATGGTCAATAGCCGGATAGCCGACAAAACGTGACATGGCCCTCCGCAAACACCGACGTCGGTAACTGAAATCTGGGGAACTGGGTCTTCCCCACAGGCGTCGATGTCAGGGCAAATGATAGGGCGGACAAGCAGAAATGGCAGAGCAATTATGCGCGTGATATAAACTGAGTTCAAAACCCGACTTTTGCTTCTGGGAATCCAAAGAAACGGCCCTATCTCCAGCACGCTCCGAGAGTGTCTGTCGAGCATACAACTGCCGTCCACCGGATATGCCCGTTGACGTCATTTTCTGCAGCCATCTTACAAGGCTGATATCTGTCTCAGGCCACTGCAACCTGACTCTTTTCTTGCCTTCTCGGCAGTTGCTTGTGCCCTCTCCCACTGGTGCTGACCTACCTCGTATCCTCGTGCAAGACACTCCTCCTGGCTTCGACTCTCACTTTCGAGTCATGCATGCCAATCACATTCCCTAATGTTCGCTAACAGCACTTAAGCCTACCCTTCTCCCAAGACCTTTTCTATTTTTGTATCCCAAACACCTCATCCGCCGTCCCAATGGCCAGTGACAAAGCATTCCTGACAAAGGCTGACCTCAAAGCCTCCTCCTTGTCAGACCTCGTCGGCTTCAAGGTGTATGACAACAGCTTCGACAATATCCTTGGCCCCAGCCCAACTGTCGACCTCCTCCTGCAAGACGCCGAGTCCAGGGCAACATTTCACGAAGCATGCATCTATCACGCCCCCACGCATTCTGTCTTCATCACATCCAACCAGATTGCCCTCCCTTCGGGCCAATCCAACCCCTCAACTGCCCACAAAACTATCAATGTCTCCCGCGTCTACGATAGCGGCGATGAGGGAAAAGTCCGCATTGAGAGCGCCACGCCCGATGACCACCCAGATGGCATGTGGAATGGCGGCGTCAACTACCAGAATGGCCTCCTCTACTGTGCCCAGGGTAGCAAGACGAATCCTGGCGGTCTCGTCTACATCCCTGACCCCCAACCGCCCTACAAGAGCACCACACTCATCTCCTCCTTCTACGGGAGGCAATTCAACTCTGTCAACGATGTCATCATCCATCCCCACGACGGCTCTATCTGGTTCACGGACCCAACGTACGGGTACCATCAGGGCATCCGGCCGGAGCCCAGCCTCCCCTGTCAAGTCTACCGATTCGAGCCAGAGACAAAACACATCCGCGCCGTGGCCGACGGGTTCGTACGCCCCAACGGCCTCTGCTTCTCTCCCGACCTGACCATCCTCTACGTCACAGACACCGGCGCCATCCACGGCAGCAAAGACATCCCCATCGACAAGACAGGCCCAAGCCACATCTACGCCTTCGATATCACTCCCGGGCCCTTCCTGGTAAACAAGCGCCTCTTTGCGTTTGCGGACGGTGGGTGGCCCGACGGCATCAAATGCGACATGGAGGGAAATGTGTATTCCGGTTGTGGCGACGGGTTGGAAGTCTGGAATCCCAGGGGTGTCTTGATTGGCAAGATCCTCGTCAAGGGCGGAGTGGCGAATTTCTGTTTTGGACGGAAGGGCGCGGTTTATATCTGTAACGAGACGCGGCTGTGGAAGGCGCAGTTGGGGGACCATGTTAGAGGAGCGTTGTTGGGGTTATAATCGTTACTAAGGAAAAAAGAGGAAGGGCGCGAAAGAAAACGGAAGTACGCTTGCTATTCTGGAACAGCGAGCCAAAATCAGCTTGCTGAATCAAGGAGAAACGTTCACTGAAAACACTGGGGCGAGCTGCGCGTATGTCATACCGACTTATGTCTTCGGGTGGAATCCGGATGGAAAAAGACGTGCGATAAGGGACGCTGGAGTGGCGAGGGAATCTTGTGCGTAAACTGGTTGGAGTGCGAGCACCTTGGAGGAAATCACTACGAGACTGATGTCGGTTCACAGGGTGTCGATATTGAGTATACTGGAGTGGTAGCGCATACTCCAACTTCTAATAACCGGCAGTATGCTTGCGGATGCCCCTCCATGACGTTGGTACTCAAGTATGTCCACAACGCCGTCCCTCGTCCACCATCACCACCATTAACGCCAACCCTCAACCCCGCCTTCCCAATACTTTGCCCTCCTTCAACAATCTCATGCCCCTTCCTCAATCCCTCCAATTCCAACCTCGGCCTCTTTTGCAAATGACACTTAATCTCCCCTTAGCCACCAACCTCGCAAACTCCCGGAAATTCCTCTCATGACTCTCCACGTCAACACCATAATACGGCTTCGTCCCTAGCAGCTTCGACACATAGCACAAGCTCTTCGCCATTAACGCCGTCCCGTGCATTTGCATGTTCCTCGCTTGCACGATGCTGCAGACTTTGGCGAAAAGGGCGGCGATCTCCGTGCACAGTGCGAGGTACCGTTCCAGCGAGTGCGTGATGAAGATGTCCTTGAGCGGGATGGAGAGGCTAAGAGTGGCAATCTGCAGCGGGAGCGGGTCGCGGTGGTTGACGGTGTAGGTGGCGCCCATGGATTTGCTGAAGCTGGTTGTTTCGGAGCGCGAGGTCGTGGTGATGACGGCGAGGAAGTTGAGGTTAAGGAGAGGGAGAAGATTCAGCGGCTTTTGCTCCGATATGCAGTTCCTGGGGCCACAATCATGAAAAAGGTGAAAGGGGGTCATCAGGAATTCCGTGGAGAAGAAATAGACGAGATGACAAACCTCAGCTCCATTAATGATCAACAGAGCCGCCTGCTCCCCCCCTTTTGATTTCCATGCGCTCAGCCGCCACTTCGTACGCTGTAATGTACGTCAGCGGCATAGCAGCCGGCTCCACGAAATCCAAACTCTGCGACTTGTTGACCACGGATCGCGCGTCCACGAGCTGGAACTCGGCGTTGCTGCCACGGCGGATGGGTCTCCTAGAAGACGTTGTCGCCCTGCCATTACATCATTAGCATTTACCCCGATAGTCCAAGGTGGGCTTTGGGTCTGGGGTAGCCGTAGGGGAATTGGTCATCGTTGGGGGGGATGCTTCGTGCTGTCAGTAGGGGTCCCGGCCTTTGTCGAACTGGAAGCTGCATCCTTGTCAAAAATCTCCCCCACAACCACATCCAGGCAACACTGATACTCCTTTTGAAGAAACGGAACAACTCACTGGCGAGAAGCTGGTTACGTCTGGTCCGACGTCTTAGATCGTGCCCGCACCATCGAAGTCGATGATCCGGTATGGAACGGGGGACACGTCCGTCGTAGTCGGGATAGTCTTCATAGACGCCGCGGCGGATTTTGACGTCGACGGCATTTACGGAGCAGGCACGTACTCTTTCGAATTGAGTCTCAACATTCTCGAATTCCCGGTTCGAAAGGGTCGGGTGGACTATCATAGTGTACTTACCTGGCTAGAATGTCATGGTCTTGAGGCTTTTCCGGTTTGGGAACTCTCTTGGCGACGAGCTTCATGATGTCGCCGTATTCTTCGACCACGATTGCTTTCATGTTAGCCATGGTGATATCCCTATCTGTACTGAAACCAGGGGTTTCCAAAACAAGCAGAGGAGTGCTAAATTTCAATGGCCGTGGCCTCATTGCAAGTAACGCCTGCGAACGGATAAATATAACCGTTGTCGCTATCCTCGTCAAGCCATAACTTCATAGCAGAGGGAGTTCGGATGGACATCATACCAGTTACTGCAGCCGAGATGTCATGCTGCTGCTTGTACTACCTGCCTTAAATAACTCCTCTCACTGGGAGAAGTGGAGCTGAGTGAATATATACACTAAAGCTCACCAAAAGACTTTTGGAACATGCCATTAATTTTAGCTCATTCCGTCGGCACCGCCCAAGCCTCCTTATCATAGCTCTTCGGCCAAATACCATTCTTGCCTGGCGCCAAAATCCCCTTCGGATCCAGCGCGTTCTTGATCGTCTCATTCAGCTTCATCTGCGCATTGTCGTTGAAATTGTATGTGTTGGCAATCTGGTCCATCAAAGCCAGGTGCGTGCGGTACTCGCCCCAACCCTCTTTGGCCGCATCGTCGATCAGCGTCCTGATCAGCTGGTGAGCGCGGCGTTTGGAGTCCGGGTCTTTGCGGTCGAAGACCAGGCAGACGATGTGGTGCATTTCCCGCATGCCGATGACGAATGTGCCAATGAAGTCAAATCCGAATTCACGGCAACGGCGTTTCGTGATGGCGTATTGGAGATCAGCGTCGGGCCCGGAGACTTTGGCGATGGGTGAAAAGAAGAGGTGGGCCTGTTGTGGTCAGCAGGAGCTCGTCTTGGCTATGAGATGGAACAGGATATGGGTAGAGGTGGATAAGACTGGTGGAACTTACGCCATTCGGTAACCAGTCTACCCACTTAAGCTCAGTCACGCTGGGGATACCTTGTAGCGTGTCCGATCTAGTCTGAAGGACGATGTTGTCTGGCCGATCTTCAGGGAAGAAGAATTTGGCGCCTTTGATGCTGCTGAACGCGCCTTTGATCACAGACCAGAGCACATCTCGCACGGGCGGCGGTCCGTACAGCGCACCATAAAAATTCCATCGACCAAGGCCAAGCTTCTTCGCGATGGCGTCGAGCTCTCCGTCGTTGAGTGGCTCACTAGACGAGGTGTATGATTTCCGGTCACCGAAGACGGCAGCATCGAGTAGAATGTGTCGAATTGTGGGGACATTTTGCAGAACCATTCCCACGCGGAGTGGACGGATGATCTCGACCGCCGCATGGAGATCTTCGTCACGGGGAATGGTGATGCAATACGCTTGATAACCTCCCGGGTTGGCCATGAGCCAGAACCCCATCTTGACGACGATTCCGAGACTAGATTGTGTGAAAATGCCGTCATTGTACGGTCCAAACCCGTAGTTGAACAATTGCCAGCATTTGTTCGGTTTCTGCTCGTGGGGTGGCGCATTAGGGTCGGCTTCGGGATTAGGGAGAGCTCCCATGCCAGTGCGAACGAGATCTCCATTCGGCAAGACAACTTCCAGGCCAGAATGCATCATCCAGTGGTCTCCATATGGAGTATAGCCGACTCCGCGCTCGACCGCGTTGCCGATGATCGACCCGCCTCCGAGATCTGGTACGTCTAGCCACACCTTGTCTCTGAGATTGTGCTTCTCCAGGTACTCGTGCATGTCGAAGAAGGTAACTCCGGGTTCAACCAGGGCAAAAGCGCCTTCGGCGTCTACTTCAAGGACCTTGTTCATGTGGCGTCCAAGGTCGAGGCCAATGCTGCCGGGAACTCGTGGTCCAGCACCGCCGTATCCGACATTCCGTCCAATCGAAAACGGCCAGACGGGAATCTCGAACTCGTTACACAGGCGCATAACAACTTGCACATCCGGCACTCCTCTAGGGGTGATCACAGCAGAGCTGACGAAGTATTCACGGTCGAGGACATGATACATATCGTGGACCTTGCTAGGCTCCATGTAATGTTCGTTCTGTAGTTCTTCTAGCTTGGTGATGACTATGACATTGTCTTGGCCCACAGCCTCTTTGGCGCGGAGGGTGAATTGCTTGAATACCTCCGAGCTCACACCGGGGGGAAGTGCGAGTGGGTCACCAGTAGTCCGAGGGTTGGGTTCATTGGGCTTACGGTACGCTGTTGAAGCGGTGCCACTGCCAACAGTCCCTTCAGGGGCCTGCTTGCCAAAATCCTTCATATCGATAGAGGTAATACTGTAAGGAAAAACAGCTGGAAAGATACGGGAGGAAGGACAGGAAACGGCCTGAGGCAGACAATCGAGGACCAAGTAGAAATATACTCAAGAGAGGAGGACTACAGGGAACCGGGCCGAGCTTGTTGCTTGTTGCTTGTTTCTTGTTCTTCATGCCCTCGGTAGTTGAACTGCCGATGTTGACTTGCCGTATGCAATTCCCAAATAACATGTCGACCTCCTCCGGGGGTCTTACCCCGCGGCCCCATCGGCATGGAGGGGTCTGGCAGGCGAGGGGAATGAGATGTCACCAATCAAGGTGCTGCGCGGATCCATGCTCTTCTAACAGTAAAAATCTTGCGACTAGAAGCGACAAGAAGTAGGATACATCTCCAGCGTTGGTATATACGGTAGATCCGCTCTCGACGTAAGCATACGTGCCAACGCCAATTCGGCTAGCACCATGTCTCATTTGCTGAGTATCAAGCAAATCCAGCTTTGATCCGGGCTTTGACATGTTCCGAATGGGAGGTCTACACTGGCCAAATTCATGTAGCTGCTCAGCCTTGCCCTTTTGAAACAAGTCATTGTGGTGGTGGTGGCGCAGCATTATCAGCGCCTAACTTTGCACAAGGCTGCGAGCAGTTCAATTCCCTTTTTATCTCTCTATTTGGAAAATGAAGCCAGGCTTTCCGCCTCTTGTCGCGTTCCAAATCAAACCCCGAGAAAGATGTTGATTCCTCTGCTTTTCTTGACTGTTTTGCATAGTTCATTGCCTGTCGCTGGAGCCGAGCAGGCTAGGCAGAATGCGACCACCCACACTACAGTTGGTTGGGTCTCCGATACCGACAATAATCGCAGTACAATAACCTTACTGTATAATTGTCTGTTCACAATTTTCCTTTGTACTTGGAGCGCGGTGCATCTAAATGTGCCTGGCGAAAAGGATACCCAGCTTCGAACGTTTCTACGCAAATGCAAATGGATGCTTATAGGGGTGCTAGCTCCAGAATTTGTTGCCATCATAGCGGTTACAGAGTGGCGTGAAGCATCGAAACTTGTCAGACAGGTACGTATTAATCCCAACTATGGCGCGAGATGATGAACGAAGCTAAAGTCCATTAGGAACCCCATCTACCCACCATCGCCCATGGGTTTTTCGCCTTAATGGGAGGGTATGCCGTGAAAGTGGAAGGCACTACTGAAGGAGGCGCCTCCGGATACATTCGTCTGGACCCATGGGATTTCTCCAGGCTTCTCAAACTCAAGTTGCTTGATCTACCCTCGGAAGTGGAGCTCATGGACAAGAGCAAGGGAGACTGGATTTCGAAGTCTATCACGTCCATACAGGTTATCTGGTTCGTGTCTCAATTGATCGGACGGGCGGCCCAGAGGCTTCCTGTAACGACATTAGAGCTTTTCACTTGCGCCATTGTTGTGTGTACAGCGGCAACCTATATCGCGTGGTGGTACAAGCCTCTGGATGTCCAGCGACCCATCATCCTTGACTCCGAAGCATCAGCCACATTTCTTACTGAGCACAGAATTCAACGCCTCGAAACATATCGATCGTTCTTCTACCGTGAAAGAGCGCCAGACGCCTCAGAGATGGAAGTCCTGCTTCGCATCGCCTGTTACCCTTTAATACTTTTCACCTTTGCAGCATGTCATTTAGCAGGCTGGAATTTTACTTTCCCAACGTGGAGCGAGCAATTACTATGGAGAGCCGCGAGCGTGCTATGCATTGTAATACCCATCTTCTTGTCAGCGGTCGGGATTTGGCTTACAGAAGGAAGAGGACTGGACTCGCTGAAAGAAAACGTGGCCTGGCTCAGCATAGGTGTGTACGCGCTCACCCGCACATACCTGTTGGTTGAAGCGTTCGTCGGCCTACGTTCCGTGCCTGCGGATGTCTACCTGACAGTCAATTGGGCTGCTTACATTCCGCACATATGAAACCCACACAGAGAAACGCCAGAAGGCCTCCGGCACAGCAGGCTGTCTAACAGGTAGGGGATACTACCTACAGGAGACCGTGCCAGTAAAACGAGTACACGACATGAGGAATACCGTACCTAATTGGCTAGGATCCTAGAACTTGGTGGAGGAGCGGGAACTGTGGGTGTGTCCGAGTGTGTTCAAGAAACGAACAATATCAACATATGGACAAATTTACGTATTTAGTCTAGCCAGCGTCTTGATTCCAACATACCAAATTCAATCTAGCAACATTTCGTCCCTGCGTCATATCCAGATTCCAATGAGGTCAAGCACTGGCATACTCTTCATTCCCTTATGTGCCACATGACCTCACGATCTGCGTGTAGCGCCAATACTTCGTCGTCCTCCCCCTCCCCTAAGGGCCCAAAGCAAACATTAGTTCCTCCTGCCAAGTCATTTTGCTTTGACGCACTGGCTAGCATAGAACATATGGCCCGTTGGTGCACGACCGGGAGAAATGGAGTCGCTGATGCCTTCACAGCGCTAGTAGGGCGTATTGAAGACTGGAGAAAGGCTTCGAATCAAGACGGCCTAGAGAAGGTAACAGTGAGCAGAAATTTGAAGGACTTTTCTCCAACTTGAGTCACAAGGGGGCGGGTGTGTCCCAGCTTTGTCGGAAGAGCAACGCTGGCGGTAATCCGGCAGTGCTGGTGTAGTCACAAGAACTCACTAAGGAGGGCATGGTTAGTTCAGTAGGTCATGAAACAGCAGTCCGCTGCGGTGTTGAAATTGCTCCAGAGCAGAAATTAACCCGCAGCGGAAGACAACCTTTGGGAGGCCTGGCAATATAAGAGACTTGAGCGGGGCCCCTCCCAAGCAAACATCCGCCCTTGAACAATTTGCATTTTTTCTCGCCCAATAGAGAAGCAATAGGGGCCTAGTCAACGTCTGGCACGGGCAGACCATCCACAATCTTCACATGCCTTCCGAGCTTCTCCAATGCTTCCATTGACTTCCGATCTCTCAACTCATCGGCTTCCTTGTCCGAGACAAGCACAAAGTCCCAGGTAATGAGTGCCGTACCCTCTTTCACTCCATACTTCTCAGCAGTGGCTTTGTCGACCTTGCCAACTTCAACAACAAGATTGTCTTTTACTCCGAACACCGCGTCCGATGTCTCGTAAGGGTCGCCCTTGATGTAAAGTGCTCTGTGGTCAATTAGTAGGGGCCCAAAAATCGAAGCGTTGTGTCCTTGGTTCGGGGGCTTACGTGATTAGATGGTCATAACCCTTCTTCTCAAACATGAAATGCATATGCGCCGGCCTCCATGGATGCCTATGAATTTTTTTCAACAGGGCCCCTACCGGCCCATCATGCGGAATTGGATAGGCCACCGGTACAATTGCCTTGAACCAGAAATCTCCCTCCGCATCGCTGTACATAACACATCGTCCGTCTGGCCCTTGGTGGTCGGCATGTTGCACGTCATAGTGGCCCGTCGAATCAGCTTCCCAGATGTCGATCTTGCAGCCTTCGATAGGCTTGCCGGCCGTGTCCTTGAGCGTGCAGAGTACGAGGCAAGGTTGGCCGGCCGCGTCAGCGGAGATGGAAGACCCAGTTGGGAGGTCCTCGGCTTCGTGCGTATGGAAGGGGCCCAGGACAGTACCTTCGGTGCTATGCGCTGGTTTAGGATGATCGATTGAGTCCACCAAGAGAGAGAGACCAAGGACATCCGAAAGGAGAATAAATTCCTGAGATGATTAGGCCGACATAATTGACTATGCAGAGGTGGAATCATGGCATACCTGCCGGACATCTGTGCACGTCTTTCCGGTTGCTGTCAAGAATTCAAGACCGGCCATCCATTCTTTCGTGCTCAATCGGGTTTCTCGTGCGAAGTCATGAAGATGCGATACTAGCCTCTCCAGAATATACTTGAAGCGTGGGTCCGGATTACCCGAGTTGATGAGGATTGTGTTCTCGGTAATGGTTTCCGCGCTCAGGTTTTTGATCGGTGGAATCTTAACTTGGGATGGATCCATATTCGAGGAGAAGATTGCTAGGATTGTTGTAGCTTCTTCGATTCTCCAATAATTCTAGTATCTGCTACCTGGGGCAAATGAACTTTGTGAGCAATCTAGTGAAGAGGTTTATGTCCTAAGAAGCAAAGGTGAGGGAAATCGACACAGGAAAAAGGCAGAGATGAAAAGTAAGATCGGACAAGGAGCTATGAAAGTGCTGCACTTGAAGTCCAATACCAAGTGCCTTCTTAGTTCCACGGATCACAGCAGTAGATATAGCAGAGCGCAAACGTGTCATTCTCATTGCCGGCTTACCAAGAGGTGCATCGGCACTTCGAGAGCCAAAGTCAATGGAAGGTTTGTGGGGTTCCGGGCCGGGACCTTGTGCTTAACATAGCTTCTCCAACATTACACCGCCGTCCTGTTATTGGGCGTCCGGGATTGAAGATCGTTGGAACGAGCTTGAGAAGCTCCGCAGAACCCGCTCTTAATGTTCCTTACAATGCAGTATATTTTCCTCCCATGATTCCAAACGATGGATATTGCGGCAAGGGTGGAGTAGCGCAAGAGTAAGGGGATTCGAGAGCTTCAATTAATACGGAGACTTAAACTATCGGCTAAGAACTATTCCAGCAGTGGTATATGAGTACCAGTTTGAAGAAAGAATAACGACAGGGGATGCCCCGGAAAGGTCTCAACCTATGTGTACAGGGGCAGTAAGTGCTGAATAGCGACGTGAGCCCACCGACAAGTGTATTCTCGAATGAATCACAATGCCATAGATTTTCGCCTGCCGTATGTTGCAAATGACAAGTCCAATTAGTTGAACATGATATAAGGGCCCGCCAAGAAGCGCGTAAAAGCTTTAAGATTCATCGGGCGTCGTTCTGCGACGCGGTCCTATAGACTTGGGCGGCCAGCGCTTGCAGCCTGTCCCCTTCATCGTTGTCGTCCTGCTCGATGCTCTCCCGAACTGGCGGCACGAGCGTATATTTGGAGTAATGCACACGTTCGTTCGCTGTTTCCTGGAGCTGCTGGCCAATAGGAGAAGCCTTAACTTCTGCCGGCGGCGTCGGGATCTCAACGCTTTCCTCCGCATGGACCTGAATTGGAGCGGCAGTGCGACGTCCTTCGTCTTGCATTGCGGCCGATTCAACGATAGGCGTTTGGTGCGTGGACGGAACATCATCTACCGCATTTTCGGAAGGGTCAACATCAATTCCAGAATGGCCATTGTTAGGAGAGTCCGTTATCTGAGTCGACCGTCCATCTCGAAGCTCCTCTTCACGGACATCCTTCCAAGAGCATTTGGCATGCTTCTTGGTGCAACCCATGCATGCTGTGAGGTTCTTCAGGCAATCCATATGGAGTCTTCGACATCTATCGCACGGTGGTAGGATCCTCTCACCCCGGTGTAAGGACTCCATTCTATTCACCATTTCTGCTTTGTAGGGACCGCCATCGTCTCGTTCAATCTGCGATGGTTTCGAGTGGGGTAGTAATGAGGCTGGCGTGCTCGGGATCGCTACTGCCGCGGGACTGTTGAGGTTGTATATTCCGGCGGTGTCCAGCGACTCCGATCTTGGTTTCGGTCTCGTAGAGGGGGCCTGCGCGGCTGTAGATCTCGTGATGCCGGTGGAGGACCGCCTCAGCTCTTCCTCAGTTCGCGCATCTCGATCAGCGGACGAAAAGAACTTCTTCATGAGTTCGGCTCGAGTTGTAGGAGATGCACCCTTGATGGAGGTGCCATTGATGATTGTGACATTTTCTGTATTGGCGTTGGAGAATAGAAGCTGGGCAGCGGTGGTAGCAAGGTCGGGGGAAGTGCCGGGTTTGGATTCGGCTGGTAGGGACTGTCGCGTGTTGACAGCAGTGAATCCCATAGGAGGAGATTGAGACACGCCGGATATGCCATTAGGCTTCGCGTTCAGCCCATTTGCGTCATCAGCTGGTGGTGGCGAGCTTTGAGAGCGTAGGATGGGTAGCTTCGTGTCAGCTTCAGATTCCCTTCGACTTATGATGGCAGCTTTGCGACCTCGAAGTCGGTGATTCAGTTGTCTAGCCCTGGCAGACACTTGGAAGATCGTCAGCATTGGCCAGTCAGTATGCGGAAAGGGGAAGAGTGATGTACCTTGGTCTGCAAGTTGTACGATCTGTCCCAGATTCTTCTCGAGGATTTCCAAGGCACCCAGCTCTTTCTCTTCATCCTCCATAATTGGCTGAGGCGGGATCAACTTCTGCGGCATACCGCTCGCTATCAGCACATAGTCTTCTTCCGATATCTCAACCCGGCTTTGTTTTGTGTAGAACTGGCACACCCGTACGCCATTCCGCATCTTCTCCAAGTTGAATTGCTCTGGCTTGTTACGCGCGAACTCGACCACGTCTAGCCACGTGATGTTCGCTTCTTTCCCATGAGATTTGAGTATGCGGGGAGGACCGTCGAAGAGGCGTTCAAAGCGACGGATGAGGATTGGCCCAATCGGACAAGCGCCGAGGTTACCTGCGATGCTTTCATGACGGTGGAGGACGCCATCATAATCCGAGATCAGGCGGAGGATGGAGGGAAGGTTATCTTCGGTGCTGACGAGCGGAATATTCTCGCTGTACTGTCGCGCTAGGTAGTTGATCTGAAGGTGGTTCGAGTGGTGATTGGTTTTCGCGCTTTTAGAGGAGGGCGGCGGAACGTCCGATATTGAAGGCGACCGGGGTCTTTTGTTGGTGGAAGCATCAGCTGCGACGGAAGGGTAGGAATCCATCGCAGGCGTGAGTATGGGAGTTTATTTGCGTTCGCGGGCGATCGTTCGCGACCTCGGACACGGGCGAACTGGCGGGTGCCAGAGGATTCGCAATTAGCCGGAGCGGAGGTAGTTCCCGCTGAGCCGAAGGATTTGCCAAAGTGAAACTCAGTGAGCCAGTAATGCTAGTATAGCGTTAGGGGGGCATTGGAACAGAGATCAAGTGCTCGCAGCACATGAGAAGCGAGAGAGGGCGTGGGCACGGAAGGTGCTGATTGCGAAGAGGAGGGTGGAGCTGATTTAGCCTCCGAAAACGAGAGCGGAGGCGCGAGTTAGCGCTCTTTTTTGAACGAACAAAAGCCTCTGCCGTAACTTTCCCCCCAAATCCAGGCAGCGTCCCCAACTCGGGAAAAAATTGGTATAGCAATCTGCCAGGCTAGTCTTAGTATCGCAAGGGATCTGTGCAGCTCAAAGACACAGGACACATTGATAGTGAAAATTGTCTCAGCTTCCTCGAAGACACTTCACAATAGTTAGCGCTCGGGCGAGGCCAGGTTTTGCAAAATATGTCAGAACGGGGTCATTTCCGCGGCGGCCGGGGAAGCGGCAAGGGCGACTCAAGCCACAGAGGACGGGGTGGAGGGCGAGGCGCAGCTCACGGAAATCAACAACAGCAAGAAAAGCCAAAGAAAGAAAACATTCTCGACCTGACCAAATATATGGACAAGGCCGTAACGGTCAAATTCAACGGTGGGCGGGAAAGTGAGCATCCCCCAACAAAGTACAAGCGGGCAGTTCGCTGATGTCTTCTAGTCACTGGCACTCTGAAAGGCTACGACCAACTAATGAATTTGGTTCTGGACGATGTCAAGGAGGTCATGCGAGGTCAGCAAATGCGGACTGGATCTCTGTTGAATTCTTTACTGAATACCTGCGATAGATGATGAGGGGAATGAGTCTTCAAGGTCGCTTGGTTTGATTGTTGCGCGAGGCACCTTGCTCGTTTTGATCTCGCCTGTTGACGGAAGCGAAGAAATCGCAAATCCATTTCAGCAGCCTGAAGAAGAGTGAGAAGCGGACTGTCAACCATTGATTACTAAAGCGCCATTTCGAGAATTGTGTTAGTTTGCCAACAATTCAAGGCTCACCAAAAAGAACCAGAGTGAGGACATCGACACACCCGCGCTGGCAATACCCAGGAAGAGGTCAGCTTTAGCGGCATGGAAGTCGGGAATCGGTCACGAGCCTCCCCCCTAGTTGGCGGGTCGATTCAAGACGCAGAGGCTATAATCTGGACGGAAGAAGAATAGCCAAAATGATGAGTTGATTCGGTTTCTGATTGTATTCAAATGGTACCAAATCTCACCATACTAGGCTTTTTCATATAGCCCGCAGCACTTCCCTCATATCCAATGTGGGATCAGTGCAACCTCCTTCCACCTTTTGTCAACTCCTGGAACGCTGATTCGACACCCTTCTTCAGCTCCCTATAGCTCACAATGAAACAGCTCTGCTCGTCTCTGCTGATTAATGTCACCTTTTCATCTATGCCTGCATCTAGCTTGTTCAGGCACGTCAACACATGGCCTAGGTCGACCACGGGATGGTTTTGAGCGTCAACTTGGTGGAAAACGTAATCTCGGAACAGCTTGAGGAAATATCGTTCTCCATTCTCTGACCATGTTGGATCATGCTCAAACTCCGGCCTTTCATTGATGAAATTTAGTTTCGCCATCAACCGGACCAAACGCCCATTTTCTACTTCTCGACTAAATTCACTGTGAAGATTGTCGTCAAGATGAAGTGCGGCGTTGAAAGAGGTTATCATCTGTCCCGAGATGCTGGCAATGAATTGGTCAATGTTTTTGTCATGGTTCTGCTGAGCACTGTAGAGCCACACCACGGCGTTTTGGAGTTCAGGCTTGTAGAAGCGCTTGAATTGGTCCATGGCCTTTGCGAAATTCTGAGCAGCGTCTGTGACATGCGCTCCGAGCGAGAGAATCACGAGCCCAAAGTTGACCAGGTCCTGACGTTGCATCTGTGCTAGCGAATTCTTAGTCTCATGCTGAACGACGTCCAGTACAGCGCAGCCGTTCAGACGGATCCGGTTCTTGCCAGTGAGTATGATCTTCGTGATATCAACAACTCTTGCGGCCAACCCGTTGGAGTGGATCGTTTTTAAAGCCGAGGCAATCTGCGTTATATAGCTCCACAACACCATCTCGGGAATCTGAATGCTAATGCCGCTGCGGCCTCGAGTTGTGGTAGAAGTTCCGAAGTGATGTTCCGCCAGCGTTTTGGAAAGTGGATGGTAGTCCGTCACGAATATCAAAGAGCTGTCTCCGAAACTGCGGTTCGTGAAAGCGTCTAGGATTCTGACAATACTTGCATTGACAATGTGTTTCCAACTTTGGACAGAGCGTATAGCAACCTCACTTGTCAGCCGGAAACCTAACAGAAGTTGTCAGCAGTGTTAATCTCTCATCTCTCGAGTGCGGTGTGCATGCCTTCAAGTCTCCGCAGAGCGACAAAGTTGCCATTTGTGCTCGATTGCGCTTTGTAAATCCACGAAGAGTATCCACCAAAGATCGTGGAACTCTTCTGATGCTTCGTATCTAAAGGGACGAGAGAGTGATAGGTTTCTATGTGCGTTGGAAGTTGTGAGTCTAGACCGCAGTCAGTCTACGTCCCGATTAGCAAAGTGCCGACAAAGAATATACTTGGAAGTGTCTGAAGGGTCGCGGCAGATCTTTTCTGAAGCTCCTCTCGAAGATCGTTAGGTATGAACAAGTCATGTACATTGCGTTGGTGAGGGAGAAGGGTAGCATTGTGAGGACCAATTGGCGCATACTGGTGATATTGGACCTTTTTCAAGTCAGCTCCTGGAACTTTCCAAACCATGGGGTCTCATGGCTTACGGGCTGCTGGAAAGTACTTGGGCCCTGGAAGAAAGTAGCGCCACTGAGTGAGTTGGTATCTTGATACGGATTTGACTGCACTGGAGCATTGAGGTGGAACGGGTCGTAAGATGTCGCTGATGCAATGCTACCATTGTCGCTGGTCTGGAGATGAAGCATATAGTGAGCTCAAACGACACAGAATATCCAACAAGACCAGTGATGGTAGAAACCCACCATATGAGAGTGGGAGGAAGTTTCGAATTGCTGAGGGACGAATTCTTGCACTTCAGCCATCGCCCAGTCTGGGGTTGATGTTTCCTGGCGAGTAGGTGGCGTCGCTACGTTCGGTCCTGCCATGACACGTGAGCAATCTGCTCTCCCGGGAGCTTGAGAGGTCCTTCTCTAGCTTCAGAGCGAAGAGCTGTGGAAAAGTGATGAGTTGATGCGAGATGAACGTACTTGACAGAACGGATTTGGGCTGAAAAGGGGCCGCGCTGGCAGCTTTGGGCGAAATGGTAGCAGGTTTTCTGGCGCTCGCGACATCGTTGGCGGAGAGCAATGAAGGTGTGAAGCTTGGTGAGTCGACATTCAGTGCTTTCTTCAGGCTGTTGTTGCTTTTCGTCCGTTAGTATTTGCGGCTTCTCCTCACGTGCATTGCCGGCTAACATTTCCATATTTTGACTCCCATTTACTTTCGTAGTATCATGATTAAAAGCACAGCCTAGGACTTTCTCAGTCGTTGCACACCAGCATTGTAATGGGCGATCTTCACCTTTGTCCTCAAACCGGCATTTCCCATATATTGTTACGTTACGACACAATGTGTCCTTAGCATTTTCTACCATCCATTTTCATGTCAGATCCAGCGCGTTGTGCGATTTTGTCTCTTCGCTAATGGAAGCACCGTGTCAAGGAAGGTATACGGACCACGTGCCCTCAGACGAGGCGATAGACCACCTCGCCGCCCTTCATCGAGGTTGGGTTTGCTGACGGCCGCCATGTTCACCATAGGACTCGCACGACGACATGCTCCATGTAGGCGAACTGGTCACTATTTCCGAAACGAAGTCAGTGGCAGCCTTGAGAGGACATGACAAGCTGAGTCTTACTTGGGACTGTCGGGGATTCCAGATTTCAGGCGCATGGCATAACGATGGAATTCGAAGCTATTAGCAATGGATATTCAAGAAGTTTGCTAGAGGTAAATAACATCCATAAATCATACGAGCAGCCCAGCAAGCAAAAAAGACGACACAGACGATTGAAAGTCTGAATTGGATAGAATTATTGGTGTCCGGATCTGCATCAGATCCGCAAGGACAACTTCTGGCCGCTCTAGCGCCCTGCAAGGTTCCTTTTAGGCGGAAACGTCACAGGCATCGATAAACTTTCGAGTCTTTCAGATTGCAATTTTCGAAGCCTTCTTCGAGATAAGCCAGCCTCCTGTACTTCTGCATCAAGCTGTCCATCCTTCCCTGGCATAATTGCGTAAAGATGCTGCCGTAGAACTGAGTTGCCCGCCCTCCCTTCTGGCCCCACCTGCCAACGATGTCGAGCCCAAGCATTGACATCTCACAACTCAATGAAGTGCAACAGACTGCACTTCAAACCTACACGTCAGTCACGGATCAAGAGCCTTTGGCCGCCATTCCTATTTTACAGCGCGCTGAATGGAATGTACAAATCGCAATAGCCCGTTTCTTCGATGGCGAGCCTACCTCAGATCCACTTGCGGAGGCACGAGCCGCATTGCCTTCTACGTCTGCCCGTCACGCAACAAACCTTCAGTACGAATCCCTCCTTGCCGCTTCACGACCCACCTCTCCCCGACGACCTCCATCTGAGACCGTTGAACGAATAGCAACCAGCTCGAGCGGCGAAGTACAACATCGTCCACCCTTTCTCCTCTCCATTCTTTTCACGCCATTGCACATAGTTTATCGTCTTTTCAGCGCCATCCTCTCACCCTTCGGCTTCCTCGTCCCTTCGTTCATATACCGCATCTTCTCACGTCTCACATCCTCCTACCGCTCGCGGCCGACCAGGCGACCTCTACCTCCTGCAGATAACGCAAGAAGATTTATCCGAGAGTTTAGTGAGGAGTATGGCGCGAATGACTTACCATTTGCCGAGAACGGTTTCAATCTTTCCCTCGACACCGCTAAGCGAGACCTTAAGTTCCTGCTGGTTGTCTTACTATCCCCCAACCACGACGATACCAGCTCCTGGGTCCGCGAAACCCTCTTATCAAATCAGTTCAGTCAGTTTCTCAAGACACATAAGGACGAAGTACATCTATGGGGTGGCAATGTTCAAGACGCGGAGGCTTACCAAGTCTCTGACGCACTGGGCTGCACCAAGTTCCCTTTTGCAGCACTACTGTGCCACACCGCCGAAACTGGCTCGAGAGGAATGTCAGTTGTGATGCGATCTGTTGGCCCAACAACCGCGTCGGAACTTGTCGCGAAATTAGGTACTGCGATGACTGCTCAAGAACCCCAACTAGCTACAATGAGGGCGCAAAGAATAGAACAACAAGCATCGCGGAACCTGCGCCAGGAGCAGGATTCAGCATATGAGAGATCACTTGCGCAGGACCGCGAAAGGGCACGACGAAGACGTGAGGAAGCGGAGGCACAGGCCCGAGCGGAAAAGGAGGCGTTGAGCAAAGCGGAGGCAGAACAGAAGAGGAGGGATAATTTGAAGCAATGGAGAAGGTGGAGAGCCTGTTCCTTGCCTCCGGAGCCAAAGCCGAAGTCGAAGGACACAGTCCGAATCAGCATCCGGATGCCGAGTGGAGATAGAGTGATCCGCAGGTTTCAGGCTGATGCAGATCTGGAAGAACTGTATGCGTTCGTGGAATGCTTCGAGCTTCTACCAGTGGATGGGTCAACCGAGAAGGCTGTCGAGGAGCCCGCTGCATTCGAACATGTCTACGAGTTCAGGTTGGTCTCACCTATGCCACGTACTGTATATGATTTGCAAAAAGGCGGCTCGATTGGGGACCGGATTGGAAATGGGGCCAATTTGATTGTCGAGCCGATATCTGAAGACGACGACTCGGAGCATGAGGCATAAAGTTGAGTGCTGGTGTGCATGGTTGATAGCCATAATGAAACCCATAGAACAAAATCGCCTACATACCTTCAAGTAAGGATTACAGTTTGATAAGAGAGAGCCTGAAGATCTCCACGTTTGAAGACCCTACGTTAGATTCTTCGCTGAAAGGACTCTTAGGTAATTCACAACTGACACGGCTATCATATGATGTGGCTTACCTTTTTCCGCCTCAACTTTCTTTTCCTTGTTATGGATTCAGCCACAATAGCACGACATTTCTTACCGAGGCCGGGGCGTACCTAGTACCTATTCGAGTAATAGGTCTGGACTTTCGCGAGCAAAAGCGCTACTGGCATTATATGCATGAAAAATTGAGTAGCTGGCTATCATGGAATCGCGATCCATCCACAGCCCTTGTCCTTGTGCGACCCTGTTGTGTTGAAATGTGATAGGACTACGACCCTGAACTTGACGGACAGGCTAAGATTCAGGAGCTGAGGTTGCTCTACGAGGCAGTGAGTGATGGAATTGCCAAGGAAGATGCCGATCGAGTAGCTGGGAGAGTGTTGGAGATAAGGTCTCTGCATACTTCGCGTGAGAGAAGACAAGGAAGGCCTCTACCACCATGACAAGGGAACACTCTACATGTACGAATAGATAAGGTGTGCGAGACCCTGGATGAGCAAGCCCTTCAGCGACCGCGCATTGGGTGCCCCAGGTAATTCGTTTTAGGGATATCTCCCTTCGTCGACAAACTTTCTCTTTTGCCCAGGAGCCCGAAAGATTGAGCAAGGGTATGAAGCTGAGAAAATGTAGCTTCTAGATTTAATGGAACGCTACAAAGTACTTGAAGCTCCGAGAAGAAGTGCAGAACACGAAGATTACTGGGTGACTGAACGACTTAGCCCATTCAGATTAGTCCATATCCAAGCAAACAATAAAGGCCTCCGACTATGTCCCGTGAGGCGGACTCTTCCATGCAACCAGCCGCGCCAGTATTGTAAATCGGCCTGATTCAACTCATGGGAGTTATGACTCGGAGTTCCCCTAAAGGAGACAGTGAAGGAATGATAACATGACCAGGATATTCCAGAGTATTTATGACGTTTTGTAAAGGCGCAGAAACACCTCCGAAGGGAGTATATAGTTAGCTGGTTCTCCCTTGTACCACCATTCGCCAAAAATGTCTAGTCTAACTCACACATGAGATGGCCCCAAGGCTAAGTATTAGTTCAGCGTTCCAGCGGTCGGTGGACAAGGCAAAATTACTGGTTTGCAGCGGCATGTCTCGTAATCTCCACAGATACGATCTCCACTTAGGAACTTGATTGCTTGAACGTGCTTTGGAAAAGAGCCGCAGGACAAGGGCTTAGCGTCGAGATCCGCTGTGCCCACTAGACTGGTGGCTGGGAGAAAGCTTTGGTTTAGGCTTTCGCTCAAAGGACACGCACCGCCCGGCTTTCCCGCTCGTTGCGGTAAAGACCCGCAGTTGTCAGCCCTCTGGAACGCACGTTGCCGTGGATGTCAAACGATACGGGTGCAACTCAATCCTGGTAAGACGTGTCAACGGGGCTTATCTTCAACACATAATGTTGAGAAACGGCCTCGATAGCAAACAGGGGCAGAAGAAAGTGCCAGACCATTTCTCGTCTACAACACGTTCTATGCAGCAGGAATGGCATAGTTTTGGTCGTGCGCCACCTTCGTTGGATACTTTCGACACGCAATGAGTTGTTTTCGAGACGGATGAACCACGTTGACCCACATCGACCCTAGTCGGGCCAAATGCACATCGAAATGTACAAACGAAGTTCCCCAGTCCAATCATGCCCCTTACAAGAAACAGCGAAACCCTGCTCTCTCCCCACAACCCCCCGACACACGCCCACAAAAGAAGGCAACCTCTATCGCCCATGATACTCGTCAACTTACCCCACGACTATGCAACTAAAACACGCTCAGCTCCACGCGGATTCCCGGGAACATAATGTGGCTTGCAGTAGGTAGGGATCAACTCCAATATGTTTGGGACTGCTGCCTGCGGATCTGCGTTCGATCTGTCACATTTCTTGGATTTACAATACGTATTGTACATTTCAGGTACTGTTCCATACCGTTTGTACCGTCCACGACCTGTAGGGTGTGGGTTTCTGTCAAGTCCAACAAGTGATCCGCTCCCAGGAAGCGTTTCGTAAGCTCATCGCAGTGAATGTCCCCATTCAATTACTACTGAGTTTTGGCTACGTCTTGAATCAACCGGAAAGTCATGGATACTATAACATGGACACGACTCAACACTATCTAAGAGTGTCAGGGCCTGGTGTAGAACTGGAAAGCTGGAGCGAGAGTCAATTCGGCTGTCCTTCTGATAGGGTTCTTGCCAGGCGTGTCACCCTCGAACTTCCCTGTCCGAGGGATGAGGAACTCGTAGGTCATGCGCCAGTCATTCCCCCGAATGATGACTTCGTACTCCATGTAGTAGTATTTCCTGCCGTCGTCGGGATTTTGCATAACCTTGAAAGCCCGACACTCGTCACGAGTGAGGCGTATCTCAATAGTGCCCCATACGAAAATGTGGACTCGAGTCAGCTTTTGTTCATCAGAAATTGGGTAGTGGCAACTCATCTTGTGGGATGGCTCCCTGATCCATAGGTCGTCCTCATTGACGTGATCTGAATATATGATCGTCTCGGTCAGCTTGACCTTGTCATGCTGTCGTTTAAGAGGTATTCCTCTCCAAGCCCTGCCCGGTTCGGAGGTCCCGTAATCGTCGGAGAGTGCAGATGAAAATTCTCGTTTGACTTTTTGGCCCTGAGGGAAATTTAGAATAGGCAGAGACGCAGAGCAGCGACACCTAAATCACTCACACTCCGGAGCAGCCACTTTGCCATATCCCGCGCTATTTCACACTTGTCGAATGGACAAATCTCTACACGGTGGGGTGTATCCGGGTCGCGTAGTTGCTCGACAGCTCTTTCCCAGATAATCCCGTAGCTTCGTCGGAGGAACCTTTCAGAGACAAAGTTCTCGTCAAACCCTGCCAAGAGCACGCCTTTTGCGATTGTCAACGTTCTAGGAAGATATCAGTCTTTGAAAAGTGCTTCCAATCTCCGGAGCTAACGCACGTGTCTGCCTCAGGAGCTACCACATTTATTTTGTATGTGGCGGCTTGATTCGTGGTGTAATGGTCTTCCAAATAGTTTCGTAGGAAGACACAGCTACTGCATCCTCCTACTAGGATGATGCGCTTGGGAGGTCAGCCTGATAAGCAGGAATGTTCTTCATGCATTTCAGAACACTTACTCTAATCCGATCCCGAAACAAACGAATCTGATTGTCGATAAGCGCGATCAACTCCTTCGCTTGCCTCGTGAATATTTCTATCGTTGCGTCTCTGTAAAGTGTGAGACAAGGACGCAGGATAGTTGGGCGACATACCTGCTCAGCCGGAATGCTCTGCCGACTAGTCCGCGATCTGGTCGATTGAGGTTGTAGGGTCGGCCGGGCAATTCCAAGTCTTCATACTTGTTGCGAACATCGAAATATGGCTTGAATTCTTCGAATTTGGCTTCCAGGTGGTCAAGAATTTCTTCTATCGTGACGTCGTAGCCTGGATAGCGTAGCTGGGAGACCAGCCAGTCCTTCTGATCGCCGATTTGTCGCTCAACATGATCCTTAAAAAGCGAATTGACGTACCGACCACCGAAGAGGCCACCTGTATTTAGAAGATCAGTCATCCATCACCAACTTTGTGGCGGAAGCGTGAGATACCATCGCCAAGCACTTCTTCTCTGATCTCTGTCGGGTTGTACCTGACAATGGACAGGGTCTGGACGTCTGCCGTGCCACCGCCAACATCTAATATGATGCTGGCACCGCTATAAGGATGCCCTTCGCGTCCTCCGCTCGTTTCAAAATCCCTCTGAAGCAGGAGCTGTTGTGCACAGGCGGGTTCCGGGGCAACAATAGCATTAGAAAATCCGGCTCTCTGAGCTGCAGTGACAATCAGGTCCACGAATTCCGGCGTTGCCAAGCTTGGTACGGCAATGTACAAAACGACTTTTGCTATAATCGCAGGGCCAAGGTTCCTATATGCCGTCTGTGGATCCCATCTTGGCCAATGTAGGCCTTCACGACCCGTCGTAGTAGCTATTTGGTGTAGGCAGTGTCGGACTAAGTAGCCAATGAATTCAGATACCAGGTCCTCTGGAGTGAGTTGTCTCATTCGACAGCGCGACCCTGACTGATCTTGTACAAGACGAACTCCGGGCGGCAGTGCTTTCAGCTGTTTCTCCAGGCTAGCTTTTTCAGCTCGTGTTTTCCCAGACGGATCCAAGAGAGTAAGTTTGATGCCTCGTATATGGCTGCCGCGGAGCAGCTTGCCACGTCTAATGGCATCGTCAACCTCGTGTCCGTAGAGCATCTGGAACGTTTCAGAATGCCATCCAATTTGCGTTTTGACTTTGGGGCAATTCAAAAAGATAACTTTGCCAATACTCTGGAGAATATGGTCTTTCCCAGGCTGCGGTCGCATGTTCTGGCCTTTCCAGTGGAGCTTGTATGTGACTGCACTGTTCTCTGTACCGAAATCGACCGCGATGGACATTTTCTCTATGGTCGGGGTTTCGCACAGCAGCTGCGAGTTCAAATTTCCCTGTGAAAAGATATCACTGTGACTTGGATCATGATCCTCTGTGAAGGACCCTGCCGCACCAGTGGACACGTCTCCGGTGAATACCGCAACAGTTCCGTTGAGAATACTTGCTGGGTGGTTCTTCGCCGAAGATCTCCGATGAGACTCCTGTTGACTAGGAGTCCATGGAAGCATAGAATCCTCACAGGGTTGGCCGGACCGCAAGGACACGAAGGGAGACCCTACGTTCTTGCGACGCCTTTTCGACATGGGAGCGCTCATTGGTCAAGCGATATGCAGATTTGGCGGAATTGGCGACAACTTGTCGATAGATGAATTGTGGTCCTCGCTGGCGGGAAATGTATCTAAGGACAAAATTCAGAAGTATCTGAAAGCCCTGTGACAGAGTTTGCCTGTACGGGAACTGGCGAACTCTCTGGCAGGGACGAGTGCCTTGACTTCCGAGGGCCAAAGTTTAGAGCACCAGGGTTTGAGTGAGGAGGCTCAATCGTCTATATCTGGAATGAAGCATCTAAAAGAGTTTTATGTGCTGTGGGTAGGGCCGGCAGCAAGAAAGCGACATTGAGTAGTGAGTTTGACACAGACCTGGTATTTACGAGTACCGGTACGGTATCGGTCGAAGTGGAAACTTTTGGTGGAGACACTCTAGTCCATGCAGGATCTTTGTGTAGCCCCCATCGACGCGCCCGCGAGGGCTGCCTTGACAAGCAAGTTATGTTTGTCATTAGCAGCCTTTTCCAAAATGTTTGCTTGTCTAGGAGTAAGCGCACTAGCCTGGCTGCCTTCTCTTTTTAGCGCTTTTCTCAGGGGCAGAAACAAATTTGAACGTGTTTGCTAGGGATCTCGGGTATACCTGCGTCTGAAGCTGGTTGCTCTACCAGCCCGCTTTAGCCTCTGAAGGCGGGTGTCAAACACGCAGCTGGGGCGCCATTAAAACTCCTCACATATCCATCACCCCCATAGATTGATTACTCCGCTGCTCTCTATTGCGAAAGGAAAAGACTCCTCTAGACTTCAAGCTGATTGTTTGCAGTGCAAACGTCGTTTTCGACAGGCACAAACATCATGTACGGGTTAAGGCGAAAAGCTCCCAGCGAAACTCAGCTTACCCAAACTTGGAGTACAATCGAGAAAGAGCATGTCCACAGCCACTTTCGAAAGCACTGCAGTTATTGGAACAGAAACCCTCGAAAGGCAGCTGAGAATTGCGTCCGCAATTGGCGGGAAGTTTTCCCCGACGAAGCTGGCAAGTTGCCAGTCAATAAGGTCGTTGAATACCGAGAATATTTGAGAAAAGCTGGCCAACTGGCTCAGTTTGCCACGGTCAACCGTCATGCGTTAGTACCTAGAGTACAACAATCGAAAGGTATTCAGGGTCCTTGGGTGATGCCCTAGTAGGGTTTGGGAAAGAGGTTAACAGTGCATTAGAACCCGTACCAAAATCGAAGGTGGCCTGCATTGACTTTCCGCCCTGCAATAAAGATTTCATATTTGTTGAGGGGCTAGTCGAGCACATACTGCGGTATGGCCTTGCTGTTTTCAGCTTGCATAGCTGCTGATGATCATAACAGGGCGCACACGAACAGAAAGTCAATGCATTGCGATTGCGGCGAGACTTTCACTCGTGTTATTGATCTTGACGCTCATGTTGGCTTGGTTCATATTGAAAGCGAGCTTGGAAAAGACCTGTCCGTCCGTGCCGTCGCGGGTGCTGAAGTCCTTGAAGGGCATGACCTCAAAGCTCACGTGGCGTATGTTTTCCCCCCAAAGGACTAAAATGGGAATTTTGTTGACCTTTGATAGAAAGCACAAGGGCTCGACTACCCGGTGGGCCAATCGAGGTGGCCCATCAGCCCGGGTCAACAAGGCAAGGAGGATTGCTGGCACAACTGCCAGGACAATGGCTACCCCACTGAGCGTCAACCAGCCAAAGTCCCCGCCATTGCAAAGCAAAGGCCAAGAAGCAATGATGGCTGACGGGATGGTGGAGCCACATGTGACGGCCGCATCTTTGCAAGAGTCCGGAAGCCTCCAATTTGTCGTCTCGGGGGGAAACGAAGGCGCAGCTGGAGTCGGTACTGTGGCTAATCATACCGATGCGGAGGACACTGGACACCTTGGGCTGTCCACAGCAGACGACGTGAGCCAAATTGGTATCGGGTTGAATCACCCTGGTATGAGGCTGCTCCCGAAAATTGAACAACAGTTGCATCACAGTGTCTTGAGGGAACTTGAGGAAGCTGTCGTGCAGGCGCCTCCCGATCCAAAACAGATCTTCAAGCACATGCAAACTATCTCGAAGAGAGCATCAGACGCGATTGTGAAGGTCCTTGGTCCTTATCGGTATGCGAGCTTTGTTGAGTACCGGTCCACCTGTCTTAAGGATGTAACTGAGCTGAGTGCCGTTGTCTTCGGTGATACCCGGGACGAGGAGATCCTGAAGATTGTGTATGGCATTCAGTCTCGGAGTAGATTGACTGTGGAGACTGTACTACAAGCGTACACGGCAGCCGCTGTCACTCAATGGGTCCTTCGCATTGACTTCAGAGATCGCTACCGCGCCCAAGGGGAAGTGTGCAACGGACCTTACATTCGCAAGCAAAGTATGGAAGAGTTTCTCAAAAGAGGTTCGTACAACCATTCGGGAGACTCAGTGTGCAGCGACTGACCCGATGTGGTTGATTTAGCTTCGCCCGATCTGTACTCCATACTGTACCGAAAATATTATCATGAGTACTTGCAAGGCGAAGTAGGTCGACTGGATAGCGAATCATGGCAGCTTGCTGACAAGCTCTACCATATTCTGATTTGCCTTTTCGATGGAAAATTAGGTGAAGTCGAACATGGTTCTCATGGATGCGAAGGAGTCAAGGCCACTGACGACGGGATGAAGCTCAGCAATGCGGTTCGATTGCTCCTCTTCCAGATCTTTAGAGAAGCGCACGAATTGGCTCTACTCATGCACAAGCATCCGGTCGGATATGATGTCAGCTTCCCTGCCTGGCCCGAGAAGTATGTCGTTGAAGGGATGCGGACGCTTGAGCCCCAGTATTCACACTTGGAAGGTCAAGTGTGCATCTGCGTGGGTCCCAAGATATCCTACATGGATCCACTTGAGACAATAGTGCAGGCCTCTGTCATACTAATGTAGCTCGCAAGTGAGATATTTGGCGATCAGCATTGGTTGCGACTGGACAAGACTATGCTTGGTCCATGATCGTGCGTGCTGGTCCACAAAATAAGTGGCCGGCTGGTTGTGGCGGGTGCCAGCTACGCACCTAGAGGCTTACTCGAGTTTGGAATGTGGGAAGGAGGATCTCAAGCGTTGATTTCTTTGAAGCTCGCCTTGGCGTACCTGTCCGGCCGATTGGAAGAAAAACCTTCAGCATAGAGCCAATTATGCTTCTCGGCTTCGAGTTACATTGACTAGCATTGAAATTTTCACATGGTGGCACTGTTGTTTGCAGGAGTTTCTCAGAATAAGCTATGTACCAGACTTTCGGAATAGGTGAAAGGGGAGCATGCCAACGGCGTGACCTTAGCAGCGAAGGCCCGAGTTAAACTAGAGCTTCAAACGTGGTTGCCACCTGCTAATTGTCTCAAATACCAATCCAGTAGGCCCCAGGCCTTAAAGCCTAGGAACAGCCAGAACGAAGCCTAGACAAGGCACGAGAAAGGTCGCCGAGCGACGGAAAATACAAGCGAATAAGGAGTTGCCACATAGATCCAGGCGGAAAGCGAGGCTGAAAGCCGCTATTACTGTTGCGGCGGCTAGGACTGACATCCCCGCCAGCAAAGGTTTTCAGGCTATAGCTCTACGTCGCACCCACTTTTGCTAATCTCAGCACCCCAAGACTCGCTGAACTCAGCGACACTCTTTACAGTCATTCTGACCCCGGAAACAGCGCCACCTCCTTGATGTGCATTCTGTAGGCGCGTTACCTGCGCTTCGCCTGCTCCACCTCGGCTGTGTGCTCTGTAGGTTCGTAGTATATAGGTGGTGTCCGGCCTCGACCGCCTGGATCCCCTCACCAAGGACTTATGATTGCTATAGGCTATAGAATTCTCGCTATGTACAAAGGGACTGTTCTTGGCTTCCTCATTAGGAGTACTGACGCCATGCACCACGTGAAGGTGACAGCCAGGCAAGGCTAAAACAAACGCGCCACCCAAACAAATGAAAGCTCTTCACATACCTTCGACACCACAGCCCCTACAGCTGTGGTGAGGCGAAGTTCTCAATCTGATCAGAGTCATCGGAAGGGGAATCATCCTCCTGCACCACGGAGGACCAAACCGGCGTCGACGTGCCTGCCTGTAGCAGGGCATTAGCATGGAAAACCAGGCAACGTGCAGGTAAAGGGTAGGGAGAGAGATCCTGGGGAAAAAGAGGTAACATACCAAGACAGACACAGACTCTGCCAGAGAGTGCGTTGCCTCCAGCAGATGTGCTGGTGGCGCTGAAGGCGCGACACCACTCTACGCAAGACTCTGCCTTCCAGCAAGAATCATGCGGTTGCTTAGTAGGCGAGCGGACTCACGAACGGCAGCAGCAGAGACATTGTCACCTCTTCGGTGACGCCGAGCCAGGGCCTCTAGACGCCCGGCCGCATTTTCAAGGTCTATGGAACCTGAGCGTACTATTAGCCTCTTACACTCTTGCTATTGTCATATGGTTTTTACCTTCTTGCAATTATGTCCGGCTTGGACACAGTAGTCGCATTTCACGCGACTCACCCGAAACACACAACAGGGCTTGACCCCCGGGGAACACTCCAGCCTTCGCACGCAGCGTTCGCAAGAGAGACGCCAGGAAGCCACTGGAGCCGCGGGGCGGCGAGGTGTTCGTGGTGGAGGTGTGGACGGCGGAGGCGGCCAGTCTACGGGGGGCGAGCCTGCGGAAGGAGAAACAGAGGCAGAAGCAGCTAGTATAAGGTTAGCATGTGTTGGGCGCGGTAAGAACTCGTTACTTACGAGGCGGCATGCTGGCGGTGCTGGCGATGCTGCGAGTTCTGAAGCTACATATGAGTTAGCAAGGCTTGCAGCAAGCAGGACGCGTGTGGGCCAAAGACAAGTGTAGGAAAATAGGGACGTTCAAACAAAAGGGCTTTTCTTACTCTCTGTCGAAGCTAAAGAAAGTTTAAGCAAAAATAGGTGTGGAAGGACACCGTCGAACCTGAAAGCGATTAGATAAAGGACGCGATACGCAGGCTTCTCGTAGGTGAAATGCACGACTGTCCAGCCTCTTGTGCTTCTGAGACTCTGGCCAGAGCACTTCAATTCGGACACGAAATCTGAGCATACTGGTAACGTGCGAGAAGCATACTACGAAGCGCAGGCGACGCGCCCACGAAATGCATATCAAGAACGTGGCGCTGTTATCAGGGCTGACATCTTAAAACCTGTATTTTGGCTATGAAAGCGACGTTTTGGCATGTTTGTAGCTACCCCCGGATTAAGCACTAAACGAATGATTGCCACGGGCGTGGCTGACTGCTAGTTACAACGATTCGGTCACCAATTACGACCTTCCACTGCGCTACTTAGGCTTGCGCGTACAGCCACTGCGTCTGACAGCAGTGCCTACGGCAGCACCTCCTTCGGTACCTTCCTGACGATCCTCCTGGGCATTCCCTCGGCTGGTTCCGGGCGCGCCTGGCGTTCAATTGGGCGCTCGTTCCGGGGGGATGGCCTCTGAGATTTGACGGTTATGAGCCGTATTGGCAGCGGGTTTGGGACGGGCTACAGGTGGGGCTTCGGTGGTTGTTGCCGCCGGAGGTGCTACTGTTTCGAGTATGGCTGGGGGGGGGGGGGCCTGTCACCTCCGGAGGTGCCCGTGGAGTCAGAAGGTCCCTAACGATCAGGAAGCTTTCCAGGCTTGAGATCGAGACAATAGAGTGCCTACGAGACTGCTCCAGGCATCAGAGCAAGGTCACCTCGTAGCACTGTCGTGGCCCTGCCGTTTTGGATGGCGCTGGATAGTCAGTATCCTTAAGCGCATCAGGAATCAGCCGTGCCCCTGACCAAGGCTGCCAATATCGAGGAATGGGGTTCTTCTTGTCTAACCAATTGGTTGTTATTGCCCATTTGCCGTCCCCGTCAATGTCCAACAGGGCATCAATATGACACAGTTGTAGATCATATCCCGAGCTCTTGAACTTCCATATAAACCAATGCCATATTATAGCTGTTGTGTTGTTAACCCGGACTGACCAGGTATCAGGATAAACCTGCCAGGTTAAGGTCTTTGTGGCCGTCTCATGGCTGCCGTGGGCGATGCGTACTTGGAACCTCGCCTCTACTACCTTTAGAGGCGTCATGGTAGATGTAGGATTAGCAGTACGATGGGGATGAACTTGGCCGATGGTTTGGCGAAGGGTTTGCGCCACCGGGGTGAACTGAGCCTGGCTGGCCGCCGTCACAGGTACTGGTGGCGCAGCCGGAGAGGATTCACGGCCATCAGGAGGAAGGTGATAGGAGACCCAGCTGCAAACAGTACAGGGTTTGCCTGAGGTAATATACTGATGAAAGCCGGAGCAATCAGCCAGCGGCGTTATTGTAAAGACAGCAGAGGCAACGAGACCGAAAGATTTGGACTGGCTGACACTGACTAACACCAACATTAGGGACTTACATACATAGCTATTCCGGCTACTCGTTCAGGTGATACCCTGCCTGCTGTAACACCTCTATTCGCTGCCTTATCGCAGTCAACTCAGGTGCATCCGGGAGTCATCCAGCCTATCCGGCAGCCTAAGGATTGGGTCTTGATTGGTAGTAACATGCGCCCAAGTATGATAAAGGAGCTGGCGGAACCAGTCCGGTATAATCGAACCCCGAAAGGCTAGGAAATCGCTTGCAATAGGCTCGGTTTGATGGAATAAGGAAAGGTTTTGGGTACACCAATGCATGGTTTCAATAGTTAGGTAGGCGTCGAAGTCTGTGATGCATTAGTTAGTTCCACCGCCAGTCTATTATGTAGTACTTACCCGTATTTAGGCAGGGTAGCTTGCAGGGCGGTCAGGACCTCGTTATTGGCTTCAAATCCGTGTTGTTGGTGCCGGTAGAGCTCATCGGGCATCAATAGCAGCGTAAACCTGTATTCCAAACTGAACCAGTTTATCGTGGCCGTCGAGGCACCAAAGGAAGTTTGAACCAGAGGTGATGAAGTTTTCCAGACGCTTTTTACGACCCCCGGGTCGCCGGGCAGTAACTCCCAAGGATTAAGCTGCCTTTGGGCGGTAGCGACGTTGCTTTGGTGAGCTTTGAAGCCATAGTGTTGACGAAGACAGGTGATCATCCAGCGCCTACCGAAGGTGCGACCTGGGCCGTTGAGAGCTTGCTCAACTTGCTGAAACGTTACGGTGGCGCGGGCTGCTCGATCCGGGCCAGATGTGAACCGCAGCAAGCCAGGCCTTTGGCGAATAGACCGTACCTGACAGCCTGTTGTTTGTAGACCTTGTTCAAGTAATCTGGCTGCAATTTGGGTGTCATTGAGAAGTGTGTGATGGAAGAGGTCATCAACGGCGGTTGATTAGAGCCTCCGAGACAGGTGTATTGATCCCCCGGGCTCCAGGCTGTCGCCAGAAGCCCCAAATTTGTAGGCGTCTTTCCAGGCTTCTTTGGGAGGCCTGGAAACCCCGTTGTAACAGCTCTTGAACAATCTCTTTATTGGTGTAGTCATTAATCATTGCTTGAATGTCATTCTTATGCTCATCGAAGGGATCTGGCGGCGTCATCACGTGATTCCGGTGGTGAAGCCATGCCTGCAGCTGCAACCTGCACAACTTTTCGCGCACTGCACCGGCAACAGAGAGGTTAGTATCATTGAATAGAGCTCGCAGAGGCGCTTACAATGATATGGACAGCGTCAGTATTAGTGGTGGTTTGGTGTTGTTGCAGTTGGGTTGAAAATGAAAGTGGATGTTAGCGTCAGTCGCGTCTGCCCGCACATAAAAAATTTCTGCTGCCATCTCCTCTCCGCGAGATACAATCACGATTGCTGTCTAGCTTCACCAGTACCTCACCTATTCTACAACAACAGAACTGCTAGACCTTCCTTGCTACGAGTGCTACTTTGTTGAGCTTCCGACTTACGACGACTTCTTACACACAATGGGCCGTATGTCATTTCGGAAGTCTTTATCATGGCTCATACTAACTTCGAATTCTTTCAGACCTTGTAGTGTTGTCGACTTGTAGCTTGAACCAGGTGTGTATCCCAGGAGAGTTTCCTACTAATCCTACGCGACGTAATGCTGCAAATGGTTTTCGGGAGTTTGGGACATAATTCTGCTCACGAACCATGTGTTAAGCATAGCTGCTGTTTTCTTTGAGACCATGATTACTGACTGCGAGACTCATTAGTGGAGCTTGGACTTCGAGGGCGAGACTCTCCCGATAGTTGAACGCAGTGAAGGCTAACGTTTCGTAAGGTAACCAAAGGAGAATCCTAGAAAGTATTAGAATTGCTAAAGAGCGTGGATCATCGTGAGTTTCCTGATCGTGATGCAACGTGGATTTTTTACACTCCCCGCCTTCTGAACTGGTTCCAGCGGTTAGTGGAAGTTTGGAGTCTATTTCAATCGCCGAAGCCTCTGCATGCATACCAAGTCTCTACCTCTTCAAAGGTTTATGCTAACACATATGCAGACTCCGTATCGGCCCAGAGTTGGAAATTACCGGTTACGGGTGTCTGGATCACTTCCTCGAGAGTGACCTCTATCTGCATAGCTGGGAATCGCTGGCTGAGATCCTGCAAGACCCAGTTTCTTCGGACATCTTGCTCGATGTTGGCATGCCTGTTTGCCATCGAAATGGTACGCATATACTAAGGCCCTCCTATCCAGCGTTTGGCACTTTTGAGACATGTCTTGCAGCCCCTGCATCTTCATCTTGCAGTCACTGCGTCTTCGTCTTGCAATCCCTGCGCCTTCGTCTTGCAATCCCTGCGCCTTCGTCTTGCAATCCCTGTGCCTTCGTCTTGCAATCCCTGCGTCTTCATCTTGCAGTCCCTGCGTCTTCGTCTTTAAATTCCCTTTCGCTTCCAAATTAGGTAATGCTAACTAGGAACTCTTAGTTCGATATAACTGCAGAATTATCAGCTACAACAAAGAAATCCTACTGATTCGACCTAAGCTAAGTGTACATAAGCTCCTCCAATGTAGAATTCCAACCAGCTAACTGATTGTCCTCTTGTGCAGCTTGCCAACGACGGAAAGTGGGTTTTTGCCAAAGTGAATATCTAGCAATAGCTAACAGTTCTGCAGCTATCGCGAAATGCGTTACTTTAGTCCTTGGAAGGGGGAGCGGATCGTCGAAGACTTCTATCTGCCGAGGAGCATCCAGAAGATTGCAGGCCAGAAGAAGACGCGCATTGGAGATGCTCTTATTAGCACAAGAGACTCATGCGTGGGTTCTGAGACTTGTGAGGAGCTTTTTACTCCCAGAGCACCTGGTATCGGAGCTGGTTTAGACGGTTGCGAGATCATGTCTAACAGCTCCGGATCCCATCACGAGCTCAGGAAGTTAAATACCAGGATCGAGCTCATCCGGGAGGCAACTCTGAAGGCAGGAGGAATTTATTTGTACGCCAATCGTAAGTTTATTCCTTCACCACACGTATCAGTGCAGTCGGTGGGGGTTTCAGCGCCAACCAAAAAAATGGTTCATGGCTGCCCTTCCGGCTACATTGACTTGCTGCGGTTTTCCAGATACGTGCTTACACCGAATAACAGAACAAGGCTGTGATGGTGATAGTGAGTACATCTTCTGAGCAAAATATTTTCAATTCGCGAATCATTTCGAGGCAGTTCCAAGAACTGCAAGACACGTCTCGATACTCTTATTCCCACCAGAGTAAATGGTACTAACTTAGAATCCAGGATTGTTCTATGACGGCTCCGCTATGATCATTATCAATGGCGTCGTGGTTGCTCAAGGTAGCCAATTCTCCTTAAGGGATGTTGAAGTTGTTACAGGTATGTATTCTTAGTGGTGAATCGTCCTTCCAAGCCGTCTTTGGAATTGTGAGACGTGATCTGCTCCTAAGACATGTCTTAGCCTTCTAATGCTGACTTAATGACTTCCACAGCGACTGTTGATCTCGAAGATGTGAGATCGTATAGATCGAGCAAATCTCGAGCCCTTCAAGCCACAAAACAGCCCTCATACGAGAGAGTAGAAGTTGAAATGAGCCTGTCGAGTGATCCAGAGGATGTAGACCTACTAGTTCGACCCTCACTTCCCAGCGACGTGCGATTTCATGCCCCTGAAGAGGAAATCAGCTTAGGGCCGGCATGTTGGCTATGGGATTACCTAAGGAGGAGCAAACAGGTAAGTCTATCCGCTACACAGATAATATTCCCCTCCTATCTTTGCAAAGGAGCTTCCACTGATCTTCTCGCATATAGGCAGGGTTCTTTCTCCCACTTTCAGGAGGTGTGTCCTATTCTCTGAACTAGTCTCTTCTTTCAGATCATTGTGTTTTATACTTGCGGAACATTTTCTACACCTATTGTTGATCCTAAATCAGAGGATGCTTACCAAGACCTTCTAGGCATTGACTCTTGTGCTACCGCCGTTATCGTTCATTCGATGTGTAGACTTGTCTATGGCGACATTGCAGAGGGCAAAAAGTTAGTGGATTTTGGCGAAATTTTCCCTTGAAGAAAGCTTCATGGCTCATTGATCATATTTACACCCGCTCTTTACTGACTCGACAGTACTGACTCTGAATCTTCTAGTCCTCAAGTGCTAAAAGACCTATTGAACATTGTGGGAGAACCCTCGACGAGTTCTTGGGTGCCAAAATCTTCCCAGGAGATTGCGTCTCGACTGTTCCATACCGCTTATCTAGTAAGTGCATCGGGGAGCACTTCCTTTTCCTATTCTAGGCTGTCATGAGTTGCAAGATATGCCTTTTGACTTGTGGAACACATCCCGCAACCCGTGACCTTTCCAGATTAAGTAAATACTGACTCTCCGATCTTCCACAGGGCATGCAGGGGAACAGTTCCCCCGATACTCGCTCGCGATCAAAGAATCTTGCCATGGCGATCGGCTCTTATCATCTTGACTTAAACATCGACGGCCCATACAAAGCCATAGTGTCGCTATTCTCCTCAGTGACTTCCTATGTTCCAAAGTACAAGGTGCATGGAGGCACCAATGCCTCCAATCTCGCTCTGCAGAACATCCAAGCTCGTCTTCGAATGGTCTTGAGCTACTTGTTCGCTCAACTTCTTCCAACGGTTCGCGGACGAAATGCTGATAACCCAGAGAATTCTTCCCCCGGAGCATTACTTGTGTAAGTAGTCCCGTTCCTACAAAACTGTATCAGTGGTAGCCGGAATTGATTCAGTCTTTGTCACGATATGCTCCGGGCTTTACATAGCCTTGGAAACTTGCATGCAGAACAAAGCCCGCATGTCCTTTGATGGCTATCCCTTCGGACTACCACTGTCGAAATTGCCCCAGCTATCACCGATACGTGCTAATAAGTCCACAGCTTGGGAAGCGCCAATGTCGATGAGTCACTTGTTAGTACCTCTCTTTTCTTTTTGGGTGGCTTTCAGAACCCTCGAGTCATTAAACGTGTTCCAGCACACCAATGATTTCTGACCAAGTAATACTGACTCCAAATTTCCCACAGCGCGGCTACCTGACAAAGTACGATGTAAGGATATTCCCCTTTCCTTGGGCTGTATCCTGAGTTCTGGAGTCTTACACCTAAAGCAACTCCGGAAACATCCCCGGCATTCCGGATCAAGTGATACTGACTCCAAGATCTTCCACAGTGCAGCAGCGCAGACATCAACCCAATCGGCGGCATCTCAAAAACGGACCTCAAACGCTTCATCCTCTGGGCCTCGACCTCATTCGACATGCCCCTCCTCCAATCCTTCATCGATGCCCCGCCGACAGCCGAACTTGAGCCTATCGAAGCCGACTATACACAGTCCGATGAAGCAGGTAGGTCCATCCGTTCTTCAAAGCATATCTACAGAGGGCTTGCTCATCAATGAATCAGATATGGGCATGACCTACGCCGAGCTCTCTGTCTATGGCCGCCTGAGGAAAGAGGATAAGCTCGGGCCGTATGGAGCATGGTCGAAACTGCTTCATCTCTGGGGCGACAAGATGAGTCCGCGACAGGTGTATGAGAAGGTTAAGTGGTTCTTCTGGTGCTATTCAATCAGTACGTGATTCCATCCTCTACCTATATTTCTTCACTCATACTCTCGAAACAACGTCTTGCGACTCTACCAGCAAGTACATTGCAGGACACGTACACCTGTCATGACCAATTATTATGTGAGGTGCTGATTGTCTGCTCAGACCGACATAAAATGACGACACTTACGCCGGCTCTCCATATGGAATCATATAGCCCTGATGATAACCGGTTTGATCTGAGGTTTGTGCATCCCCTCTATATATCTAGACATTACCAATTTCCCTATATCCATCTAGGGAAGTTAGGGAGAGTAAGATTGCTGACGATACGTTGTCTCTAGGCCTTTTCTCTACCCGAACTTCACATGGGCGTACAAGAAAATCGAGAGGAGTATTGCGGCACTTGAAGAGCGAGGAAAGAAGATGCTGGGTGCTGTGGAGAGCAAGAGTGCCACTGGGGCAAAAAAGACGGTTTGAACGAGAGCGCATCACGTACTTTCTGCCAATTGGTCGAAGTGCAGGAGACGTGGTCAACAAGTTTGCTTACTTACTTGACGAAGCTTAGATTTCGACTCTCATTTTGCAATCGGACACACAGGCCATTATCATGAAATTCCACAACACCAATTCCATTTCCCAACTCCCGCCCATCCCTTAGGGCTGCCTTTATCTGCTCGCCTGCATTCAGACCTCTCCAACATCCTTTTGCCCGCTCAGTGCTCATGGTGTGCAGAACTCTGCATACGCGGATGCGGTTGCCACCCGCTAATTGTCTCTCTGTGTATCAAATACCAATCTAGTACGCCCCGGGCCTTAAAGCCTCAGGAACAGCCGGAAGGAAGCCTAGACGAGGCACGGGAAAGGTCGTCGGGCGAGGGAAAAATACAGGCGGATAAGGAGTTGCCATATAGATCTAGGCGGAAAGCGAGGCTGATCTTGGTGGCAACTAGTACACCTCCATAGGCCAAGCCTGCAAGAATCTGTTGCTGTTTGAGCAACGCATCTCGGATATTTGGGGCGTGGAAGGCTCGCAGATAGTTGCATGTCCAAGTAGTGACTTCGTGATATGTACTAGAGCCGTACTTAGGTCAAATTGCGATTATAGAAGTATCTACCGAGCCGGCAACGCTCAAATGTCCCCTATCTTGAGTCAATGTCGATTGTACATACCTCCTTAACCTCGTTATGCTAGGTCCTTCTCTTTCTCAGACATCCTCCCAATCTCTTTCTCATTTTCTGCATCCTCCCTCTCCATCTCCCTCCTTACACTATCCATCTCCTGCGTAGTTGGCAGATTGACAATCATCAAATACAACACGTTCTTCTGCAGCACCCTCCTGATCAGCCCCTGTCGACCCATGGGCTTCCTCCCCATCTCTGCATTCTTGATGTCGGCTTCAGCCAACGGCACACCTCGTCTTCTAGCTCTCCGCTCAGCCTTGCGGCCACGACGTCGGGCCTTGGGATCAAAGTGTCCACCTGTCAGCAACCCAAGGATCGTTCCGCTGTTGGCTGGGTGGTTGGGGTCCGAGTACCGTGACGCGAATTGCTTTGAAGGAGGCGGACCAGTAAGCTTTGAGTTGGGATTAGCGCCTGCGTACTCAGCTTGTGCCCGGCGATCGAGGTACTCGGCGATAAAGTTGCCAGATGACTTCAAAGCACTCTGCTTCTTCTCCGGCAGTGCCTGGTCGGTCGATGCGACGTTCGCAGCGGCGACGTCAAGCGCTGGGTAGATGAGCGGAGCTGACTCTGGCAGCGACATCTCACCCTTGCTGACACCAGAGGAAAGGCGGATATTGTGCAAATGGACGTTGAGACCAGATGTGGGCGGGGTAATTGATTTAGCGAGTGCGGCGGACGTGGCGTCGTTGATATCGGTGTTGAAGTAGCGTTCAGTGGGGCGCTCGGGCTTGAAGGTCATGATCATGGCGTAAAGTCCCCGGGGCTTGAAGAGCGACTCATTCATTTGGTCGAGAAAGGTGTTTGTGCGGTAGCGAGCTTGAAGTTCTTGCGCGGTGCCGCTCGCGACTTGAATCGCGACTGAGGTGGCCATGGCGATGGGGTTGGGGACAAAGCCAGCAGCCATTGCGGCCATGTTGATGACGTGAAAGACTGGTGATGCCTGCGGAGAGTGTGTTAGCAGGGTTTGATGTGCCAAGCGCAGGTTCTAGAATGTCATACTTGAGACGACTTATGAAAGTCGTCGAGAAAGTCCAGGAAGGTTTGCTGATCAATACCGGCGCATTCACCAAGCACTGGGGCGTAAGCTCGGATGAAACCTCTTGTCTTGTCCTTTGGTCGCCGTTGTGGCAAGATGACTGGACATGGCAGCGGCTGGAAATGCTTCGCCTGCGTCGGAGCGGGGTGTTTCTCCAGGAAGGAAGCAACGACGTCATCCACTGGTCTGGGTGGAACGTCCCTCAGCTCATCGTATGACGGTGGTGGGTCTAGTTCTCCCGCGGCAGCGTCAAGCGCCCATTCTTCTTCATCGCCTTGGAAATCGTCGCTGTCAGACTCATCGCCGTCGTCGTCGACAGCGTGTTTCTCTGGAGGATATGGCGAAATGGATCGGGCTTGTGGGTTTGGTGATTTGGAACGCTCCCTCTCAAGGTTTTTCTTCTCTTTGTTATGTGCTATCGCTTCAGCGGCGAGGCCTATGCCGGATCCAATACCTTTCACTATGCGATTCATATCGGATGCGGTAGCTTTACAGAAGGTGAGACTAATTTCCAGTTGTTCCGGCGGTTGGATGATTTGCGACGAGTGGACTGTACTTATTGGAATTCCTCGATGACAGGATGCTTTGCTGTTATATACAGGACAACATTTGTCCAGCCTCAGCCCCTCTTTACATTCTTAATCAGCATTTACGCGGGTTGCCCCAATGGCTTTGGCAGCCTTCCCAACCGCATTCGGTAAGAGACATACAGGGGACCGCACGGAACGGACGTTAGAAAGCGGGGAACGCTCGGTTCATGGAACCCTTTTCAGTTTAGTGGGGGCCTGCGAATAATACGAAGGCAACTCTCTTGAGGCTGAGCATTTAGCCGTGAAGCATTGAGGTCACGGTTTTAACTCCCCTTGCACACGGAGCTGGGCTTTGGAATCGAGTTTCAAATTTGCTAAAGCACGTAAGAGACGCGGTGGGATGACCCAATCTCGAGGCATTGTGATAGCGGCGTGGACGCAGACTGGCACGTGCATCCGCGGGACAGGATTTAATGCCTGCCGACTCTGAGGGAAGGATTTGCACCTATGCTTGCCCATTGTCCCGACAGTTGTGGAGCAATTGCTATAGAAATGATGGCGACGCACTCAAGCAAACCTCGGGCAACATTGTATTTGTCCGTGAGCATCTACTCGATTGCTGCCAAGGTTCCTGCCGCATTGAAATATGGAAGCTAGGGAGGCACGAACATCCATCAGAGCTGCTGATGTGGGACGGCGGCGCTGGCCAGAGAGGTGTTCGACTTCATACTCGTAAAATGAAGATTTCAAGCTGAAAGCCGTAGAGTAGGCATGGCTTCGAGAACGTTCGGGAATCAACGACGAAAGCCCAATGGACAATTTCAGTAAGGTTTTCCATAAAGCCTTCTCGAAAATTCCTGTGTAGTTGTCAAGGTCCGTAGTTGATTAAGGTCAATGAGATCCACCGTAAAGGCGGTGAAAATGTTGACCCGCTGCCCATCGACTGATCCATCCCAACCACAAGCAAACGGCACATGAATTGCGGGACTGGCTACGGATGCAAACAACGCACCGTAGGCGATTCTGTAGCAAAGGGCCCAAAACGAGTTGCACCACCGCGTAGATGCTCCTGTCATGTTGCGCGGGCATAACTCGCTGGGCGAAGGCTCCGAATAATGGGTCTCCGCAGCTACAGGGCAGATTCATTTTTGGAAATGGCCCGTTTGGTGTTGCATTCGTCACAATCGCTGGAGATAGCTTTGCAATACAGTGAAGGAGGAAGACGAGTGACAGCCAGAGTATATCAGAAGTATACCACGAGTTGAAACATTTTTCAAACACCAGGTTGACAACAGAGACATAAGCGTTTTCGGGTGGCCGCAGGCGGGAGCAGGGCAAAGGCGAGAACAAGCTCAGACATAATACCATGTGTTGCAGCTGGAAGTCAATGCCAATCTCAAACCCTACCATATGGATGTTAAAAGCTCAGGACGGATCGGGGGGTTCCCCCAAACGAAGGACAAAAAGAGGAGACGAGATCAGTTGAGGAGATGAAGCGCAGATAGAGAAGAAAGCAAGCAACGGGCGCTTAACAATGCAATTGTAGAGCATCATTCTGCACATATGGCCTAGCGATGCAGATGAGTTTGAGACTTACTAGACGAAGATCTCGACGACACAAGGGCAGAGGACTGCCCCGCTGTTCCAGCATCGGGGGGGCTGGAAACCTTGGAGCTGATTTGGAATAATAGTTTCTGGGGAGTGGAGTTTAGGCTTCGACCACTGTAAGATTCCAGATTAGCTTTATTCGATCTATACCTGAAGAAGCCACACGCTGGATAGCAATAAGTGTTGATTGGCCTCAATGGCGATTTTCTGCCGGGATGACGTACAGAGATCGGAACTATCGCCTGGTGGCTGACTCGCAGGACTTGAAGCCCGCAGCCTGCGCGCTGGTTAGTTCGAAACTTTTAGCGGACAATCCCTCTTCACAAGTACTATTACTGGAAATTGCAACTCTGGCCACCGAGGATGGAACACTTCTCTGACTTCGATTATGACCTTGGCTCGTGTTTCTAAGGCTCTAGAGTTGGTTTCACGTCATAGGCAGAGATGGTCCGACGAGTTCGTGCCCCGCAAACATGAAACAAGGATCCCTGCCCATTATTTTCTCGGAGCGGGACGCACTCACTCACCGCCTTGCGCCAAAATAGCTCTTCTTGTTTGGAATTGAGGTGCAGAATCTGTTCTGGCCGCGTAATCTTTTTGGCCTGACCCGAAACGCATTTGACTGCAAACTGCCTTATCCGCCCTAGGGACTGCTACTGTGGTAACGCTATTGGCAAACATTTCCAAGCGAGTGTCAGCCGGTATCCTGCGACGAAAGAAATAGACGTGAACGCTCCAAGCAAAACTGTAGGATGTTGTGCCAAAAAAAGGATCCATGGCGGTGTCTGATCGATACAGCTAACATGTGCTCCTGCAGGAGTAGATTCGCCACAACCACCCACAACAGCCTTTTGCAGGGTAACAGATTGTCTGACATGGGATATAGGAAAGGTCAGCAGCACTCTTTTCACAGTATCAGAGCTTCATTGGTGAAGTTGCATTTCAAGCGTGGAGAGTTTACGAGCCTTGAGAGCATATCAACGGCTTCGGATGCTTGAAAGCACTGCTCAGCAGGCCCACATCAGCTCGGAACCCCCACTGCCACATGCCGAAAAACAAAGTCAAACGTTCTGCAAATCGTCAAACTGAGATCGTCCGTCGCATCTCGGGCACACCTCCCCCACAGCGGTCAGGTGGTCTTTATCGGAATTTGCTTTCTTGCATTGATGATCGTTCCATCAACCTGGCCGCAGTAGCGGGCCAGGTGAAGGCCCTCGAACATCGGTCTTTTTCTTCAAGCAGGTTAGTCCAGGGTGGGGCTTGAAGAGCGGGCGTCTTTGCAGCCTATGAAGTCGATAGGAGCTCGGACTCGGACGAAACGTTGAATTGCACTAAGCTAGAAAAGCGCCTAGGCTGTAATTTTGTGCTGTAAAAGGCACAAGAAAAAGGAGAAGCGCGGTGGGGGAGGGCCCGGCTGGCGTCCCTGGAATTGAATTGTACTGTAACGGCGCAGCGAGAGTGAAAGCGAGGTTATTGGTAATTATGGTATTGCTAGAACAACGCATGGACAAAAGTGATAAATGAGGCAGCATGGCCCGTCAAATTGACTCAAGGGCTCGCCCAGGCTAACCCGGAAAATGAAAGGCCTTACCATGGGCCCTGCTCTATCTAGCTCGCGCCGCCGATAGTCCTCCCAAGAGAAGCATCGAAACTGGCTTGTAGGATTGAGATTGCTCGTGTCATCATTTCACCATCCTGCCACTCCGCATTGCCATTACCTCGTCGTCGCCTGCATCTACAAACCCCCCAATCCTCTTTCCAATTCGTGTACGCCCTTTCTTGGACCTTGGGGTTTTTGGCTGGGTCTGCGTTCTTTGCTTCCCGTTTTCGCTGCGAGGTAAGGGTAGCAACCCACGCATTCCTGCGGCTAAGGCAAGACCAACGCAACCTACTTCGCTTAGCTGCCATTTGTCTCTCCTGATCACACCGGGCAACTTCTTTTCATCCCTCTTCCACGCCCGACCACACCACCACCACCCTCGACCACCAACTAACCTGCTCGACTCGTGTACCAAAATCCTCTTATCCCCCGGTCTCTTTTATGATTCGACCATTGTGATTTGTTTCCCAGGTACACGGATCGAAGTCAGATTCGCTCCTTTCAGGTCGACTTTCCAGCAGCCAGTTTCATCTTCCACCCTTCGTTGACCTCACCCAAGTCCTTCGCTTCTACGGTCACTATCGACCTTCGTTTGAAGTTGAGAATCATTAATCTCCCTTCTCCAGACTCTCGAGGTATGTGACGTGCAAAACTGGTGGCTGCCGCATGAAATCTTGCCAACTCCAATCCCCTCTTCGTGAGACTTGCAGCATCCAATTGTCCACAATTGCCCTCTCGAATGCACATTACGTCCCTTGGGCGTTGGCTATTTACACCTGTACTGATCTGGCTTTTTCTCAGGATTACAATCGAGCATTCATAACACCCTTAATCAACCTCCCTACCTCCTTGTAGTTGCCCTTCGAATTACGATTAATAGAATTAAACGCCCCTGTGACCAGAACCGCGACGGAAATAGAAGGATGGCTGCACTGGTCCAGACATATCCCCAACAAACGACGGTCACTATGCTCCAAAGCCGGCCCTCGTCTTCTGGAGGCTATACACCTGCTCAGCCTCAGCAGCATCTAGGCTCCCGTAATGCCCCTTCTCAGAAATACAACGCGTCCTCGGGCTCCGGCAGCTATCGAGGCACGCCTTCTCACGGCCCCGTGGCTCCCTATGCCTTCACATCTACTCCACAATTGGCGAATACTGGCATTTCATCAAGACAATATCAGAATCACAGCCCACAGCTCAGAAGCGAGAACCGAACGTCGTCGGCTCCTGCAACACCTCAGGCTCAGCAGGCTTCACTGCCCAGCGGAGCGGCCATTTCGCCACGGCACCGTCATCCAACTTCATCCCCAATCTCCAACTCGCCGCCCTCCATCAGCCTGAACCAGGCCATTCCACGTAGCATGGACGACATTTCGATCTCATTGCGCTCAGCGATGACGGAATCTTCCAACCGTCCTCGCTCCATGCTGGAGCTTCCGCTTTTGAGTTCAATGGCTTCCACTAACTCCACGTCGCCAGCAAAGCCTTCGCCTGACCGGTATCGTCGGAATATGCGCCGCGTGGATTCCAGTGACAATGGTCCGAATCGAAGCCATAATGCCTCTGCAATACCTTCTGGTTCAGGCATGGCTGCTGTAGGCCATCTGTACACACATCACAGCCAGTCAAATAGTTCTCCTACACTGCAATCCTACCAATCGTTTCGTGGAACCGTTCACAACGCTGGCGATCAGACCAGAAAACCCAGCGTGGATGACATAAGCCTAGCTCGCCCACAGAATACCGAACTCGCCAAGCGATATCGTCGGCGGAGTCTGGGAAGCCTCGAGACTGCCGGGTTAAACCATGCAGCAGATGAGCAATACACTTCATCGCCACACCCAAATGCTTTCATCCCGGCACCTTCGTCCGCCCAATCACGAGACCCGCGCAATTCAAGTCCGGCACACAGACCCAGCTCCTCTCACACTCACAATGGCAGTTCCGACAGTGTTTCGTCTGCAAAATCCGGTCACTCTTCTCAACCCCAATCTGTGAGCGTTGAATCCATCGTACTCTTCGAACCCGCGGCTAACCTATTGATCTCCAGGCAAGAAACGACTCCGGCTCCAATACTGGCAGCCCTCAATCTACTCCTCTCCAGCCCATGCAAGTCTCCAAACAAGAAGCTAAGCTCGTCAATGTACCTCCCCGTGCAGTCGATACAAACAAACGAGCAAATACCCCCTCTCCACTCTCCCGACCGACAAATATGGCCAATGAGAATTCCACTGCCACGCCTACTGTGCCCACAACATCCGCCAGCGCTCCTACGGTCCAACAACCTCCAGTCACGCCCAGTGCAGCTGCTCTGCAGCTGACGGCGGTCACTCAGAAAGATGCAAAGAAGTCCAAATCGAAGCTGAGGAGAGCCTTTTCGTTTGGTAGCTCTTCCGAGTTAAGACGAGCCTCTGCACAGAACAATATGGAGAAGAGCACGTCAGCGGATCCAGCTTCGAAGAGAAATTCAAAGTATGAGGACGAGCTGGAGCCAGAGCAGGCAAAGATTGCACAGAAGCAAGAGGCTGGAGGTCTTGGGGAGAGCATTTATTCCAACCAAGGCCGCTTCTTCACCGGTTCTACGGACAACCTCTCCATTTCATCAACCGCCTCATCAGCTTCCATCATGCTCAGAAAAATGGGCAAGGGTGTCAAAAGGTCTACTCGTTCCTTGGTGGGCTTGTTCCGACCTAAGTCTGTTTTGGGCGTGCCAGCGGCTGATGGCCCCGTCAATCATGCCACTGCCGCACAAGTCTCAATGGTGACGGTTGAGGCAGAACGTGAAAAGGGCAACGTTAACGGGGACGCATATGATCAACCGGGTGGAGGACCGGGCTTCTCCAAGCTGGACGGGAATTCTATTGACGCGAAGAACTCTGTTGATAGCGGAAGAGTGTCCAATGAGGCTCGCTCTCGAAGAAGTATTGTTGGTGGTGAGAGGGAGAGGGCTGAAGTCCTTGCGGCAGTGAAGAAAGGCATTCTTAAGAGGAACGACTCCAGCCAGTCATCTCCTATTACGAGGCCGCTCGACTATAAAGCCCCTGATTTCAACCTCCCACAGATCCCACATTTCAACGATTCTCCCCATTCAAGTGCCCCGAGTACTCCCAAAGACGATCAACCACCTCGCTCCGGCCATCGCCGAACCGACTCAATAACGGTTGAAGGGACGGAAGCAGACTATTTCTCATCCATTACACAATTTACAAGCCTGGATTCGAAAAGCAATCTTCTGACTCCAGAAGGCGCAGTATCTCGCAACATTTCCTTTAGTCCCCTAATTCAATTCCACGACACCTGGACGAGTGGAGAGTACGATCGACGTGGCGAGATAGCAACCTGCAATCGGTTGACTCCCATGCTAGCACAACAAATCAAAGAGGAACTAAACACTTTTAAGATGGTAAGGCTTGGACTCCTCAGTTTCAATGTCCAGGTCAAGCTAACAATGTCTTAGGAAATGGAAGTGCACGAATCTTCGAAAGTCTATACCCACTTCTTCTAACGACCGTTCTCACGCCAACATCCACGCTCACGATTCACGATCGCCATCTACCATTCTCATCATGTCATTCGATTGAAATAATAGCCCTCTTTGAGCGAAGCACATCACACTTCCCACGCCTTACAGCATGTGCGGCCGAATTCAGCTTTCAGCGTCACTTGGCAGACTTTGCTCCGTCATCATTTTGTACACTAAAAAGCATCTGGCATTTCCACGGCGAATCAGTCATGTTTAAGTATGGCGTTCGGGTGTGCCTTGAGGTCTTTGTTCAAACTCCCATTTTTCATATTCCTCTGCATTGCACTGTCAGAACTTTTGGCGGAGTGACGGCTTGATGGTTTCGAAACAGTCCGAGAATCTGCGCAATTCGAAGCAACTAATAACATGTCAGTTCGGTCAATTTTGAGATTCTTGTCGGGCGGCAGTGGATTGCGAAATTCTTCGTGCATTCACTCTCTTTCGGCTTGTAGGCAATTTCGATCAATTATCGATTGACTTTTCTCTTTTCATCTCATCAGAGCTCAATACATCACAGGTGTTATTGGTGTGTTGTAGGCTTTTTCGTTTGAGCGGGCGTGCAGATGATGAGATGATGTTGAGGACCGCATGACTATAGGAAATTCCTTCAGTTGGTCATACCTACCTCTTTTTTTGTCCAAAATTATTCAATCTGTCCAAGAAATGGAGTGAAGAAGCGCCCTGAGCTTTGAACATGTGGACCGCCCTTGAAGTGGATGTTGGCGTCGTCTCTAGCGTTGATGGCTAACTGTATCGCGTTCGCGATTCGCATCGTGATCTATTGTCCAGAATTGTGTGTGATGGATTTTGCACTCTTTTCTCTACTAATGTTTGCATACTCGTGCATCTCGTTGCACTCGATAAGGGCACCGAAGCCCTCGTGCTACAAATGTTTCACAGGCACATCTTGAGCATCGCTCCCCCCCCCAGATCCCCAAACTCGGTGTACCTACTACTAGACCCTCTAGAAAACCTCACGACTAGGGAGCTTTCTTACGTAAGAGCAAAGAGTCAGCTATCTGCTGGAGTCAACCAAGACCGCCACCCTCACCTAGAGTCTTGGCTTTTCTAGCACAAGGCGTTGCTCGTCAGTCAATAGTGGGTTGGGTGGACTTTCGTCCCCTGGCCTAACGAGGATGTTTATTTCGAGGATCTGGTTTGGGAAGGAGATTGCGGAAGCTCTGGATCTCCAGGTTTTCCCACACTAGGGCGACGACGGCAAAAGCAAGACCCACCGACGCATGTGTGGAGAATGAGCAGCTCCTGTTGAGCTCGACACCGGTATCGATAACTAGATATGCAGATCCGATACTGAGGGGTCCATTAGGGCGGGGCTTTAATCTAATGAGTCTCCGTCGGCATGATCCACACGCCACATCAGAAAGCGATGTCGACCGTAACCGTACAACGTGGCCCGTGGCGTTGAGGTGTTGTGGCGGCGTAAACATCCTGTTGGATGGTGGTGAGGAGCCTGCTGAAACTCGGCGAGACCGACTTTCGGAGGAAGGATCGCGAACTACAGAATGCCATTCGTCTTTGCCGCCTCCCAGGAGCTGTTAAATGGATGCTTCTTAATCACCGAACGGGGCTAGTGTTGTATGTGCGCACAGGGAATTGAAGAGGGAAGACGTCGTCTGTATCCTTTACGGCGCTTCGCTTCCCGTAATACTCCGAAAGCGACATGGGAGAGTGCTCCTTGAAAGGGGGATGCATATGTTCAAACGTGTCATGAAGGGACAGACACAACCACGGCGAACAGGCATACTCAGCTGGTGACAGGCTCTACGGAGGGGGCAAAACAATCGTTGATGAGGAGACTACTGCATTGTATCACCGTGACAAATTTTCAAACGAGCTGGACCTTAAGCTACCAGAAGGAGTGTTAGGGCCCCATCGCCTGAGGCTGGTGCAGACGCTAGCCCCGTCAGGCCGAATAGGGTACCGGGCAAGAGAAATATGCTCGTGCTGTGCTGAGCAAGACAACAGCGCAAATTAAGCAAATTCTAACTCTACGGTGTGCCCGCCTCATTCTTACCATTCTTAGATACCTAAATGATCATCGAGGCGTGCTTTGTTTCGTACCGGCGTTATGTAGTACTCCATCAGAGTTTTTGTTCACGGTGATGTGAAATCCACGCGTGGCTCACGCGGCCTTGCTTCAGACGGTATTGGCGGATCTACCTCTGCAGACAGCCTGTTCATCTCGTACTCCTCATAGTGAGCGCGACGTGCTCCCTCTGCTGGGGCGTAGCCGGTATTAAGCGGCGCATAATTTGCCTTGCCACGTTCCATCCGCGCCATTGTGTTCATCTTAGCAGTGTAGGCTCGCCCTCTACGTGAGAGATTCCACCAGCGTCCGTGGGGCGGGATCCACCACACGAGTCCTGTCGACTCTGCTTTATTTGGGTCGTTCATCGCAATCTTGGCAACGTCGAAGCCGAGGTGTGGACGGCCGTCTCGGCCGGTGTAAATCCCGAAAAGGAATTCTGCGCGGCTGAGTAGGATCCGTGCCTCCATGTGGGCCTTGGTGGGCGTCACCTTCCGAGACGCGATGTTCAGGTGGGGACTGGAGAGGAACCGACTTTCGTGGCACATGGCCATCAGATCGGCTAAGCTATAGAATTGCCGAGGCAGTAGACGGTGGGGATGAGGGTAGACCATACAGGACTAGTGAAACCAAGATGCCGATGTATGCAGACAGTGAAAAGCTCAACGACACTCGATCCCCTTTAGCAGAGACTGTAAGAAGGCCTCCGACGAAGATTGGAAAAAACGGAGACAGCGTATTGAGCGTCGAGAACCAGGAGACCTTGTAGTGGCCCTTGTTGTACACCGTAAGCGGCACTTACAAAGGTGATAAGGTGATGTACGACAGAAGCATGGTCTCCAATACTTTGCCAAGTTCTAGTAAAAGCTACCAGCGCATGCGGTGCTATGACTCAGCGAACCAAGGCGTAGCACTATGACAGCAAATTAGGACCTTATCGGCCAGTGCCAGCTGCCATACCCAACACCCGTTTGATCTCGCAGCGGCCCAAATGACACCGGCGCTTCCGAATTAGGAAAATATACTGTGAGGGGGTCGGAACGTGGGCAAGCTATAGCAACAACAACAAGCCCCTGGGGAGGAAGATAGACTTTGCCGTACCACAGATTTGGTGCCGTAAAGTCCCGGCCTAGCTCACGCCGACATCAACGTCCAAGAGAGAAGAGGAAGAAAAAGGGTTCTTGCTGCTTGCCCAAGCTGGGCTGTCTAGCTGCCTATGTAGGCTATGTACCATGTGCGTCAATCTGTTATACTAGGGGTGGTATCCACACCACCACACTAGCTAGATGCTGAAGAGGAGAGTGACATTTCAGCAATTCCCTTTGTGACTTGTTGATCGTCTGCATCGAGAGCCTGTTGGATGATTTTAATACAGCGGTCGAAGCAGACGCCATCAGTTCCCTCTTCCACGGTGGGGTAGCCATATGCATACTTGTTGCTAACAAATTCCCTCATAAGCGCGGTGAGACAAAAGAACAACGACGAATTCTTTGGCTTTTTCAAATCGACGGAAAACGCGAGCCACGACTCTTCCTTCTCGAAAGGATGTAAAGTCGTGACAACAGCTAGCTTCGCATCCACCACCGAGTCAATACCGTTGTGAATGTTCCAGATAGTTGTAAGTCGCCGACTGATCTCTCCCTTGCCAACTCTGCGTAGTAGTTCAAGGGCACAGAGCCAAAGGATAGATTCGCAATCATGGATCGGTCGATGTGCATATCGTGCGGAGTTTAATGCCGAAATTGCCATAAAAGCAATAGTGCCAGTTCTATCCTCTGTTCCTGTACCTTTACTGTCGAGAAACATCGCCATGTCAAAATCGCAAACCTTTACGTTGTATTGATCATCGATCCTGATGTTTCGGAATGAAATGTCCCTATGAAGGATGCCCCTCTCAGTAATTGCTTTCATGGCTGAGAAGGCCTGTTGCCAGATCGAAAATATTGTTGACAAGGAATCCAAGGAATCCGACCGCTCCAACGAAGAAACAGCTTCATTGAAGGACGAAGGGACCCAAGCAATGACAATATCTCTATGTTCCCTCTCATCGCAGACCTGCTGTGATCCACTTTCGGGTTGCCTTGGATCGTGTGACAGGTCTTCCTGGCCAGAGGTTGCAGCCCCGGCGTGCTGAGTAAAGTTCATGGCCTTGTGGAAAGTTTCAAGGAGGGTCATCGGCTGCCCAGAAGAACACAGTCTGCGCCCAACAGCCGTAGTATCGTTCTCGTTCTCAATCTTGACAACACCGTAGACGAGCAAGTCTACCACATTGGGCAGGCCCTGGAGACTCGCAAGGTAATCCCCTTCATGTTTCCGAAGCTTTTGAGGCCAGCTACTCTTGTAACACCAGTCTCGGCCTGCCTCATCCTCTCCTTCAGGGTTGACGAGCTTTGCTTTGAAGGTCACGGTCGCGCGACTAACAAGGTGATCTCTAGGTGGACCTGCTTCCTGATCGTAGAGATATAGTTGTCGATCACCCACGGTTACCACTTGACGGAGTCTGTTGTCTGGATCATACCCATGGAATGGCGCCGCCTTCCCAGCGGGGTATCCAAGCCTGCTAGGTTCGTGACAAAATGCCCCAAGCAAACACTTGATGAACTTTTCCGTTTCTTTTTCGATATCCAGTGGCTCACTTGCCACAAGACCTGACCGATCAAAATGCAAGAGCTGCATCATTGACCCACAGTGTAAGAAACAGTAAACGTATCTTCGGCTCCACTGATAGCGAAGCACCTCAGCAGCTTTCAAAGCACAGTCGATATATACCTCGGCAATTTTCAGTTGCTGGGAATTGCGTTTGCATTCCCAGAACAAATCAAGGCATTCCCAAACTGGCTCTTTGTACTCCACTATAGGGAAAGACGTGTCGTCCATCGTCGCGCGTTGCCAGTCGTCAGGAGGAGGCAATATCGTCTGCGGTATAGCGAGTTGGACGGATTTCGGGTCTGCATCCTCAACGGCTATAGTCATGAGATCTGGCTTCAACTCCATGCGCCTCTTTGTGCTAGCGGAATTTCCCTGTAGCCATCGTGCTTCGGTGCTCCAAGTCGTCATTGGGGAATTTCCCTGGTGAGATATTCTAATACAACCCCAACGGGGATTATTGATTCGGGGCTCGTTCTGTGTGTTTTCTTGTGGTTTTTCAAAGTACTTCCTTAGGTCTCCCAAACTCGCGATGCATTGTACGAGCGCCTTGAATTCCTTCTCGTTTGAGCCAGACGATTTGTGTGTAGATGAATTACCCTTCTTTCCACCTGTGCACGATGCTATAAAGTCGTTCCACTCGCGCTTCTCGTGAAGGTCCGCCGCGTGCTTCTGCGTAACTTCTGGAGTGCCTTCCAGGAATGCATCTAACAGCTTCGACGAGATATAGGACCGCTGGGCGAGGTCAGCAGCCATGGGAATCTGGCGAGCCTTGGCCTTGTCGTCGATGTTTGAGCCACACACTGCATTAAATGGCGTCGAGGTGGAAGGCGTTGGGGACATTTCCTTCTTTGGTGTAACCTATGCACTCAGCTATGTTTTCAGAAAGGTAGGGTGCTCTTACGGGATGACTCGGACCGCTGATGTTGCCCTCCTCCCCAACATTGGCAGGCGGATCCCTGGAAGGTCCTTCTGTGGATTGTTCATTGTTGCCCTCATCCCCAGCATTGGCAAGCGGATCCCTAGAAGGTCCTTCTGTGCATTGTTCATTGCTGCCCTCCTCCCCAACATTGGCAAGTGGATCCCCAGGGGGCTCTTCTGTGCATTGTTCATTGTTGCCCTCCTCCCTAACATTGGCAGGTGGATTCACAGGGGGCTCCTCTGTGGATGGCTCATTTGTGTGGAACGGGAAGTGAGTTTGGCAAGTTGTGTGGAACATCTGAATGCTCGGAGGATGTTTGGTCGGCCCCTGGAGGTGGCAGGGTCGTAGTCGTTGGGGTTGCTTGCGGTCTATGTAATGGGCAGTAGCCACCTGCGTTTGTGATACATATCATGCACCGCCTACCCTTCTTGGTTATGCCTCTACAACGGGACTATACCCCCGTTAGTATGTTAGACGCGTCAGAGAAGTACAGTAGTGTTTGGTATTCTTACCAATATCTTAGGCATAATGAGAAGGTGTAGAGGGCTTGCAGCGACTGATCGTGAGAAATGATTTCATTGTGCCGAGTAGTCATGAGTTTATTTTTTGCGCCACTTTTGTTGACCGCGACTGGACGTGCAGGTACTAAGCCCATTTAGCATTAGCGTGGCATGGAGCTCGATAGCCGTTGCGTAACTTGCTAGGAGCCGCCTTCGAGCAACTCACTTACCTATTTTTGGGGTTCAGAGACTGGTATGGTTTTAACATGCCATGAACAGATACACGAGCCCTTTCGCTTGGGTAGGTATTTCTACCTACTTACTAGTCCCTCGCACCACGAAGAGGTAGGCCTATGGCGAGGGGAGATTTGCAACAAGTTTCAGCATTATTGGTGCACATCCATGCAGCTGAGTGCCTTGCTTGACACGCTAGAAAGCCTTGAGTGTACCGCAGTTGCTAAATTCGGGGTTGACTCGGGAGCCACCCCCAAGTGGCGACACCCCAACACCCCCGCGGTGGCTTACCTGTAGTGGCCGTAGTAATATTATGCTCCCTCAACCTCGCTGTCGCCAACCTGTATAGACGTTTTTAGTGTTGTTCTTTGTAATGGATATCTAGTAATCCCCCACCTGTGTTGTCCTGCCCTAGCACGTAAAGCCCACCCGGCTACGCGCAATTCGAGCTCTTCCGCCTGCCTGGCTTATAACTCCTGCAACAGTTGAGGTCTTTGGGGGCAAGGACGACTGTCACCAGCGTCTGTAAGGCTGGGGTTTGTTCGAGGGCTTCGGGGTCATTCAGGGAAGGGTTTAGAAGGATGGGACTCCTCGCTGGGAGTTCAAGTGTAAGCTGTATGGTATACCCGCAGTTTGGAGCCTAGAAAGCTGAAGGATAAGGAGGGTAAGGTGGTAACTGACAGGCAGCGCAAAACGACGATTAAGGCGAAGAAAGACTGCGGCCTCATCTATTTGCTGTCTTACAAAGCTGTCAGTAAAGGTAGCGAGTAAAAGAAATATATTAGGACGCTCAAATGCCTTACCTATCCCCTGCACTGCCCACACCTCGTGCAACCTCTGGACAACGACCCCCAAAGTTTAGGGGCCAAGCCCCGCATAGTTTAGATGCTACAGTAAGTCCCCGGATAAAGTGCCTTCCCGGGGTAACAACCACTTATTTCTACCAAGATCATACCTACACAATGCCTAGATGCCAAGCCTATTAGACCAAATTTGGCGCGCCAAGATCTTTGCCGCCTTTTCAATATTGTGCTTGGCCGTCATCATCATTCCAACGAGAAGAAAGTTCATCGAGGTCCTTGGACATAGCTCCGAAAAGGTGATGTATTCATGGCAGCCTATCGACACTGGCCGACTTGAGATCTCATATTGGCTTTGCGAAGTGAATTATGTCACAGAAAGTTGTGACAATGCCTTTCTAACGCCGATCTTATGGCTATTTGCTGGCTTTGAAACACTCCTCGGCACTCCATTGTTCTCCCCACCGCTTCCTTGCTTTGTGGATCCGAAGAATCTTGATCTCTTATGCATGCCATGTCATGTAATCTAGATCTCATTGCCTTGGAGTCTTTGCTGAGCCTTAGTCGATCTCTTTTTTGGGGCGGCCCAAAACCTCTATTCCCCAACCTGGAGTGCAGATTCACTGTCTCTTCGTCTATGTTGAAGCTTAATACAGTTTGGCCTCCTCCTCTCCGGCCTAAGTATGACATTAAGTGGTTCTGAGCATAACCTCCGCTGCTCCCTTCTGCCATGTGAGTGGTCTGCAAGGTGGGTATCTGTAATGGCTCGATTAATACGATTCGCCCATTATTCCAACATTTGAAGAACATTTGAAAAACACAGGTTGATTTCTGATCCGTGGACTCTTTGAAAACTGATTTACGCCAAGCCCTTGTTTACTTCACTTTCATCAACACCAAGGATCATCAACACCAACTATCACTTCTGATTTTCTTTTCACCCAAAACCTCAAAACATCTCGAAAATTCTGCATCCTGTCTCTCGTGGATTCAGCCTTGACCAAACTGTAAGTCTTTAACGATAGCTGCTGGTATTTCAAAGCTCGATCACTGACTCTTGAGCTCGGTAGACCAACATGGCGAAGACTACAAAGAAAAACCTGGCGGGCCCTTTGGCTTGTCTTAGTCGTGCCACCCCTAATGCTGCACCTTACTCCGAACTTGAGTTGGAGACAGAAAAGTACTCGGTCACACGGAAAAAAGTGTTCAAATTCTTCAAAGTGGTCGAGAAAGAGGTCATTGAGCTTAGCCATGAATCGACCACCGATCTTGCCACTGAGGTAGCTAAAATCAAAGAGGCGCTTGCAAGACATCTGGATCACTTTGGAGAGAGCATGAAAGAGATCCGGAAGCTCGATGGAGATTCGCCTGAGCGTAAAGGTCAGTTTTGTTAGTCATCTCATGCCCTTATTACTCTGCTGACGCTTGCACCAGAGGAGACTCTTCCCAACTGGGCCATTGCCTGTTGCCTTTACAAGCTCTCACGGTTGCGCGCTGAAGAGGACCTCGATATGGCTGCCAACACATCTGAAAAAATTCGCGCCATTTTGAACGATTTCTCAACAATTCACAACACTCTCCGCGGTGCCTGCCATGCAACCGAGTCAAGAACACCGAAGACCCTTGAAAGTGAAACCAACAAGCAGTCGCGAGCCCTATACCACGCAGCCAAAGGTTATCTCGAACAGGTCAAAGACATGAATGCGGCAGAGAAGATCGCCGAGCTTGTCAGACAGTACGTTTCTCTTACAAAACAAGATGAACCGTGCCTCGAACTCGCCGGTGCCGTCGTGTATGCTCTACATGCCGTTGCTCCAAACAGCAAGGTAGACAAGAAAATACCCGAGGTTCGCCTTGACCAGAGACCTGCTGAAGTCCAAGCCGCATTTGAGAACATCAACCTGGTGGCGCTTGAAGACGTTGATCTGGGAAACCCAGACGCTTTGAGATTTGATATGAAGGGCATGCTTGGAGTGAGTGTTCAGTCGTTACCACTAAAATATGCGGCAAAACTGACAATTCCAGAACGCTACAGGGGGCTTTGAGAATCCACACAAGCTCATCGAACTCGACAACAAACGGAGCGGTCACGTTGATATTTACAAAGGACCGGTCCCGCGCTATTGTCAAATCGAGTCAACCTGTGAGACCGATGGTGTTGAAGCCGTGTGTAATCTGCCTACCATTCTCGGGTCAAATCATAAGGGTACTGAGCTCAAGTTGAAAGTCGAGGGCATACCATTTGAGACGTCTCTCAAGCTTGAGCTTGTTATCCATGGCCAAGACGGTAAAATCCTTCACACTGGATGTTTGAGATTCTTTCCGAACGGCATCTTCACTTTGAAGCCCCAGATTACATCCTTCGACTACGGTATCTTTGAGGCAGCCACTGGCCAGGTGTCTTATACTACGGTCCAGCTTACAACATTCGGCGGGATTGGTCATCAGCTTGATGTGGTGGATGATGACTTCGATACAGACGCTCAAGCTCTCTTGATGCTGCTTAATCTGTGGAATGTCGATCATCATCCGGGTCGCACCAAAGCATGCAAATTCCGCATCAAAGTCGCATTTGATCCCGATCACAAGGATAATGAGCAGTTCTGGACTTCAATGGAAGGGCTCAAGACTGAGAATCTCCCGAATATCCGCAAGCCTCTCCATGCCTACTGTCACAACAATGGTCGACCTGCAATCACGTTGGGCACGACTCCTTCACGAAAAGCTATTAGGAATGCCCACGACAGCCTCGTCAAATACCGATTCAAGAAATCCTTCTCACATCCTTATGAGTACGGTGTTGTTATGGCCAACGGCGCATTTCTCGAGCACCAACGCGAGCTTCAACTCATCACGGTCATGCAACGTTCATTGCACCAAATGACTGTCTACGATTATGAAGGTACCATTGTTGTGGCTATCGCCTTGAGCGAGGAGCTCGACGTTGATGATAGATATCGGGTGACACCCGGCTCAAACGTTACTATCAATTGGAAGCGTCAGGGCACCTCGGTATCAGGCTCAAAGACGGTTCGTGGCATCATCTACGATCATTGGTTTGCCGGCATTCCTGAGAAGTATACCGTTGTTGTTGTCAACCCGGAGAGTCTCATATATGTTGAAGATCTTGCTCAGAAGGTCGCAGCTCCAGGTCGCAAATTTTATAAAGCCAAGATAATCTTCGACGTCAACGAGATTCCTGTGCGACGACGAATAGATGCGGTCAACAAACTCATCGGCGACAACTTCTCGTCGTGGCACCCTGCAATCATGGCACGATCTTCGGCATCTCTCATGATGCGTGATTTGACAGATTGCTTCCAACCTGACCATCCTCTGCGTGAGCAGATGATAAAAAGAGCTTTCGACAAGATACTCAGCAGCTCAAACCTCAACCCTGACCAGCGCAACGCCTTCAATATGATCAGATCCGCCCCTGGCGGTATCATCGACATCGAGGGTTGTCCTGGAGGTGGCAAAACCTGGCTGCTTGTCATAATCGCATTGGCCCTCCGCGAACTTAATATCTACGTGTTGTTCGCCACTCCGACTCATGCTGCAGCTGACGCTATCATGGAGACATCTAAGATGGTTGCGAAGGCTACAGGTCTCACATTGGAAATCAAGCGCGCTTATTCTTCCCCCCATGAGACGGAAGCGTTCTTCACCGAAGCTAAGCAAGAAGGTGTCTTTGATAAAGGTCTTGATCTCGCAGAGATTTCCAAAAACGACAACATGAGGACTGTTGTCTTGTTAAAGACCATCACAGCTCTTAGGAAGGAGTATGCTTCGAAGCGGTATGCTCTCACCGAAGATTCTCTCGAACAAGCTGTCATCGATAAGGCCAAGGCAAAGCAGACGGATGTCCACTTTCCAATGACTGCCGCGGATCATGTATTGGTCCACGAGGAGCTCGGCATACCTCTTCCCCCTGACTTCTCCGACAAAAAGCCGGGCAAAGTTTTTCCTGTTCGAGTCTATGAGTTGATCAACCTCTTCTTGGACTTAATGGAGAGAACACCTAAGGTCGAAGAGTGGACAGATGGCCTCGAAGCGATCTGCACAAAGGCATTCAAATGGGCGCAGGAAGACATCGTTAGGGAATGTGGCTGTATCGTAACCACTACGAACAACGTTGCTGGGACACCTATTGCAAACGGTGTTGGTGCCTTGCCCGAATACGCTGGCATCGTAGCGCTCATTGACGAATCAAACCGTGGCCTGGAGCAAGATACTGCTATTGTCCTGACCGATCTTAAGCAGTCAAAAAAGCTTCAGGGTGTTATTTTGGCTGGGGACGCGAAGCAACCTCCTCCACTTGTGCTCACAGACAACGAAACTCCTGCCTACAACGAGATGTCTGCTCAGATAGCGGTCTCTCTCCCATCACGAATCGTCAAAGCAGGTCATCCCCAAGCTACTCTGAAGTACAATGGCCGCGCTCATCCAGAGCTCAATGATTGGCCAAATAAGAACAACTACTATGGGATGTTGACCGATACGGAAGCCGCCAAGGCCTTACCACTCAATAAGAATTACGAAGCAGCCATACGCATGCTTGTCAAACAGCCAGATCCGAAAATCAGCGTACGTCTTGTCGTCTTAAGCGTGCCAGATTCATATTGCTTCACCCCTGCAGGCAGTACTTCAAAAGTCAACTATGCGAATGTGCGAACAGTTGTGTCCCTTGTCGCAGGAAATTACCGTGCGGGTGGCTACTCGGCAGAGGACATCCTGATCATGTCGCCCTGGGCAAAACAAGCCGAGGCTCTTTCCTCTAATTTGCTTCAACTTGCATTGAGTGGTGCTGTGCCGCACGAGCATATTCCCAAAGTCAAGACGGTACATGGTATGCAAGGTGGGCAGGCCAAGTGCATCATCTTCGACGGTACAGTTTCTCATGCCGATCGGAAAGGTGATGTTGGACATATTTGCAATGAAGAGCTCTTCAACGTTGCCATCACACGAGCCAGAGAAGCTGCCATCATCTTGCTGCCTCATGGACTCGCGAGTGGTCAACTTGCTGCCAAATTCTGGCGACGAATCAATGGTCCCCCAGGAGGCGACCGTCTCCACGGCATCGCCCCAATTGCTTACATACACGACATGAACGCGGAGGGTAAAGTCTACATCTTGGATGAGCCATTGGCACTCCCTGAAGGTATTGGTAAGTACCAAACGTGTCTAGCCTTCTGAAACCTCTACTAACTCATCTAACAGAAATCGACATGCCAGCTAGACCGAAGCGGAAGCCTAATGCAGAACTTGGACCGCCCATTGACCTTACAAAAAAAAAGGGAACAATGCTAGTGGAGCTGGGCGATTCCTGGGACAAGGGGACGCCGGTTGGAGCCGACTGGACTGGTGAACAGGAGGCTGGAGCTCAAGGCGAGGCTTGGTAGATAGGATGATGCAATGCACAGAGCATTGGCTGACAAGGCTGAACGTGTTGTGTGCCATAAGGAAGAGGAGCTCTAAGGCGAGAACGTATTCACTCGCTGCCACCAAGACCTGCAGTCCAATTTCACGTTCATCTTCTCCAAGGTTCTGTGTAACGTCGTAGGCTGTGTCACTCTCCCTTGCAGCATTCCCCAGCCAATCCTCATTAGTTGTACCTGCTACTTAGCTCCGCATCCCCTCCTGAGAAAGTCGTTTTCTATAGGCCCTCGCAAATGGCGAAGCGCAAACCTCGACCAATGCGGGCCTCGTGATTTAATTGTGGCTGTTAATGCCGGATTGCCCAAAGCACATTATAGCGTCTCATACACTGGGTTCTCTTGGAGGGAGCCGATTCGACGATGCTGATTCATTAATTTCGGGGCATGGCGCTGATGTTACCAGCCCAATTCTCTTCCTGGTAATGTCTACGGCATGAAAACCAGGAACAGGGACAAGTTGCCTCATACAACGGAACGAGAGACAAAATGGAAGCCTACGAGCTTAGACGTGTGCACGTACAGCCTTGTGCAGAGAGATGTGATCCATGATGAGCACTGGCCGGGCGTAAGGGGAGCAACAACAATCAATGGCTCCGGTAAGGCTGGAGTTTCGTGATGAGTTGTGGTCTCGACGCGCCCAACATCTAGTGGCTCGCTGTGTTACTAGCTCTTTTCAGGAAATGGGTAATGAAGGTGGAGGCCTAGTCCGACTTCCCAAGGCCGCAGCCTAAAAATTTTGAAGCCACGAAAAAGTTATTGTTCTTGCCCCGGGACTCTTGAAAGTGAAGTCCAGAACTAGCGTATCGCACCAAGCATGTTATATCCAATGGTAGGCGTTGCAGAGAAAGGCGTCCACCCACCTCCCTACTGGGAGCAATTTTAATGCGAGACATTCATGCAGGAGAGGGGGCTTGGGAAAAGGGCACGTGTGACGGCTGATGATGGACTGTGGAAGAATAACCGAGGAGCAGGGGAAACCGTTGCTGCGCCTTGCAACGCCCAGAGAGCCATTAGGTCTAGCGTAACGGGGGCTTTGGAAGCTCCGACACACCCAACAATAGTTAGTTCCCGGGGGGGGGGGGGCACTCAGACACCCAGAGTCTAACATCACGAGTGCGAAAAAGGGTTCTGGTATTGTGGGTAGATTCCCAAGTCAAAATCAACCGAAGAGATCGAGCGGCAGATTCCCGAACTCAGCTCCCGCATGTTGAAGGTAGACAGCATTACGAGTTGACTCGTGCAGTGTGCATTACTTAGTATCTCTGTGTAGAATCAAGAATCCTGTAATCAATACGTGGATTTTGCAAAATGGATGGCATGCAAATCCAATACCAAACCAGTTCCATGTTATGTACATTTCACTTAAACATTACTTATTCGTAGGCACCATATTATCCACCAACTTTGCTGACCTGCGTCACGACCGGCCACGGCTTGCTACCGATAGACTCGGCCCTCTTGAAATATTTGCTACTTGAGCATCTCGTATGCTCCCTACCTCGTCCATATCCTGCAATGAAGAGACTATCGAAGCGTTGTCTCTCACACTCCGTCGACTACCGCCTCTAGCGACTGCGATCGCTGTGTCGCCAGACAGAAGCGAGGTGTTGTCATCCGCATCATCGGCAAACGGATTCGGCGTGTCAGCGAATGGATCCAAAGTTGTGTGCGCTGCGGCCGGAGCAACCAGTGGCGAACGGCCGGTGATGTCTGCTGGTTCGACAGCGTCTTGGTTCATGTCATTAGATCGTCGGGGCGCGTATGGCGGTGGTGCTACGCATTGTGCATCTGACGGTGACCTCGATACCATATCTGGCACAAACCCAAGTCCAAAGTCGTGATCGTGAGGTTGCCGACTTCCTCGGGCGGCGGCAAGACCAGCAGCCCCTGCAGCGCCAAGGCCAGCGCCAGCGGCCAGAGGACCATAAGGCAAACTTGCTTCCCGCATCGATGACGCTCTGCTATTGCCGGCTGAAGAGGCTGATGCAGAGACATAGTTCGCCTCGGCTCCGTGAGAAAAAAATGCCAGTCCTTCACCAAGTCTCTCACGTCCTTTTCTTCGAGCGCAGAAAAAGCCGACACAAATGGCTAAAAGCGCCAACACTATTGCGATAGGAACGAAGATGGCCGCCGCCTTTCCAGGGTTGCAAGATAGACTTGAGCATTTGACCTCCGCGCCGGTAATTACGCCAGCAGACGTGGTGGAAGGTGAGAAACTTGAGGATGACGAAGCTGAGGCTCCAATTCCTCCCACCATTGTTGGAGACGGTGATGACGTTGCAGAAAGAACATTGCCGGAACTAGCTATTGTTGATGATGGGTCTACAGCAGTGGCAGCAACTAATAGGGTGTTAGACGATGATCGGAGGTTTATGGAACTGGTTAAAGAGCCAGAGCCCCGAATGTACATACTTGAGCTTCCACTTTGCCCCGACGCCGTCGTCCTTAAAGTTGTGTGGGAGTTTGAATCTGTTTTCGATGTTGAGCTTGTTGATGTCGAATCCTCGGGAGGACCAAAAGCTCCAGTCGGCGACGCTGGAAACGGTGGGGAGACGGACATGCTTGAAGGCAGTCCTGATTGACCTGGTTGACTGAAATGACTGACCTGGCGAGGTCTTAAAAGTGCCATGGCGAGAACGGACTACTATAAGTTCCACGGCGACGCAATCCCGGAGATTCAGCAATTGGGCGCCCTGCCCCCTCCTGTCCGTCAATCCTAGCGGTTCGACAGGTATTCGCACAGCCCAGCTAATGGAATTGTCATTCGATAGAGAATTCGCGTCCAATTTTGGGGCTGAGCAGAGGCTTTGACGTTGTCAGCTTCACGAGGGAAGGAAGTTGGATGGGGCCTGAAAAGTAGATGAGGAGGACTACTGGTGGGCCGGAAAGGAGTAGACCTGTGAGACCCCTGGGCCCGACAAGCAGGAAATGGCTGGGAGCTGGCCTCCCCCACTAGCTAGCTAATCCTAACTGGGCCCCGAAGGAGGCTTGCTTACGGACACTAGTCGCCCGTGCTGGTTCTTTTAGCACCAAGCCACCGGACCTCCGACGTGGTCACTTTGACCTTACATGACACAACTTTTTGGCACCTTTGAATTTGGAGCACATAAACAAGGCGCCGCCCTGGACAGACGGCTGTCGGAGAGGAATGCGACAGCGAGGACACGCACGTCAATAATGGAACTCACCGTGATGCCAGCCACGTAACAAATCCTTGTTGTGAGTCGGTGAGTCTTGCGGTCGTGTTCGTAACGAGTGGCATGACGGCATGTCGGCAAGCCGATCCTCCGGCTTTTCAAGAACAGGGCAAAAGGCCCAGGCAGTGCACACTATGTGCTTATTGGTAGCGTTCGGCCATGCTTTTGTGCGCCCCGCCCCCCCCTCCTCCCACGGTGTACGGTAGAGCTCCGTATATTGGTTTGTTTGCGGAGTGGACGTGAATGTGAACGGGGTTGCTGCGAAAGAGCCGCATGATGCTTGTTTTTGCTCGTGCCTTCATGAGCCACGTGTTGAAGTGAATGCCAAGCCTTTTGGGAAGCAAATGGCTGAATAACTTACGTTAGCCGCCAAGCCCCGTCAGGCTCATCCGCAGGTGTGCAGTCCACGACCGCATCTCGCTCCAGAGGCGTTAAGCCTCCCCCCTCAGAAATTATTGGTCTACCACTCTTGGGTTTGCCTCCAAGTCAAATTCAGCATGAGCAGCTTTTCCGGCGTGATGAAAGGGGGGTGGCACCCAAAAGGGAAGGACGGTGGGAAGGAGAGCTGGCGGGGTGATTTCAAGGGCATCAACCAGGTGGTCAGTTATGCGGCTGAAGCTGTCTGCCATCAAATTCCATAGAGGCTGATGTATCGTTGTCTATCTAGGCCGGCTGGATGGGCAAGGGCAAGGGGTCAGGAAGCGATTCCGCATCAGATCATGTTTCTCGTCCTCTTTCGACCCTCAAAGACCCCGCCTTGTTTGGTCCTCCACCCAAAAACGTCAACTACCACGGTGGCGTTGCACTACCTAATGAGATAACTCCCCATCGGGGAGGGCTGGGTGCGCCCTTGTCGGAAGGAGAACTAAATGCCGCAGAGCAAAAGGCCCGGGCTACCCCACCGCACGAGGAGGAAGAAGTCAAACCAGCGGCACCGCCTTTGCCCTATCGAGCTGATAGGACCGGCTTGAAGACGGACCACCTGCCCCCTCCGCCGGTACACAGAGCGATTGCCGAACAGTTAACATCACAAACTGCTGCAGCTGCCCAGGCGCCTCCAAAAGTCAAGCCATCCGTGCCTCCCCGGCTCCCTGCGCGTAGAGACCAACCTGAAGTTGCGTCTTCTGTTTCTTCTGTGCAACCACCGCCGACATATGACGCAGCAGTTCAACAGAGTCCGGTAGCAGAGGGAGGCTTGAATCAAAATGCTGTAAGCCGACTGGCAAAGGCAGGCATATCGGTGCCAGGTTTTGGCATCGGAAAATCCAACTCGTGGAAGGCCGAGCAGAGCTCTTCCAACACGTCCGCGTCAACCACTACATCTGCACCACCACTCAACGAGCTGCAATCTCGCTTCGCACAGATGAACTCGGGATCCCCCAAACCTGAGAGCGTCCCAGCGGAAGGCACAACCCTCGCACAGAAGCAGGCCGCCTTCAAAACAGCTCAGGACTTCCACAAGGACCCTTCATCTGTCACTTTTGCAGATGCCAAAGGCGCAGCCTCGACGGCGAACAACTTCCGGCAAAGACATCAGGAGCAGATCTCGGCGGGTGCCCAGAAAGTCAATACCTGGAACAAGAAGTTCAATGTCACTGGAAGAGTTAACGACTTCCTCGAAAAGCAGGCATCTCCCGCCACAGAGCAGCCACCTGTAGTTCCTGCGGTCAGTCCGCCACCTCCCGATGCCGCTGCACTAAGTAACCGGAAGCCACCTCCGCCTCCACCGCCGAAGAAACCGGCTGGATTCAATGCGCCTCCACCAGTGCCCTTGGGCACCAAGCCAAGTTTTGGATGACCATTATGTTTAGTAGGACCCTCCCAACGAAGGAAGATGCATGACAGGGAATGGTGCTCATACGGTTGCATGAAACGGCGTTATCTCTGGGCTGGACTCTGACTATATCTGACACTATGATACCCTCTCACCAGAGCTTGGACTTTATGACCTCCAGATTCCTTTGTAGGCATGATCTCTAAGGCCTTCTACGGAAGGCTGAAGGTCCTGCACATTCACAAGCCACAGACCATAGCTCATATGTGGAATTCCTGGATTGAGAATTGGGATCGCGCAATTGGGCAAAAGCCAATGCTGAGGTAACTCGTGAGGATGTTCAATACAGCTATCGTCGCTGCAGCAGCAAAGCTTGACAATGCTCGCCTTTCTTCCTTAAGTTGTTCGGATCCGAAATCGCCAGCTAGTCTAGATCGCTATCACGGATGCCGTTTCCACGTAAATGAACTGCGCCGAGGCCTATCTATAGTACAGACAACTCGCTCGTCTCGATCAATCACTGCCCTTCTCTGAGTCGCCATGAGTATGCGTCGACATCATCTTTTCCCCCCCTTTTTGCCCTTTCAATTCTCTACCCCACATCAGATCTTCTTCTCCAACCACAACCCCAAGCCCCCAAACACCAGCGCCGCGACCTCAAACAGCACCGTCACAATCGTAAGGTCAAACGCCGCCTGGCTCTCCCAGCACATCCTCGTGAAGCCCGCTGGAGGCGTGATACCCGCAGCTGCCTGGATCGACTCCGTGCTCGGGATGTTGGACCAACGACAGGTCCACGACTCGATCGTATCGCGGGAGATGGAGTTGTCGCCGGCGCCGGTCGTGGAGTAGATGTGCGAGGAGTAGCCGATGGCGAAGGAAGAGGCGACGAGAGTGAGGAAGGTAAAGGCGAGGTAGAGGACGTTGTGCAGCAAATAGCGATGGTAGCACTATTCGAAGTGGAAGGGAGGGCAAAGGTCAGTATAGGGAGACACAAAGGGATTTCTTGCAAGCTAATGGGGCCATAGAGGGGTATGGGAAGGGGACACACGTATGGGATTGCGGTGGAGATGAGATAGATGAGGTTGAAGGTCAAGATGACGCTGCCAACGGCTAGGATCGTAATGGTGGGTGTGAGATCAAGATCCTGTGGCCAGAGCGGTAGGAAAAACTGGGGACCGAGGTTTGTGGCCTTGAAATTTTGGAGGGCGTGTCCTTCGCAGCCGACAATGGCAGCGCCTGCCGCGACGAGGAGGGTGGAGACTGCTATGCGGCCAACGCAGAGGGCTATCCGGCTCCAGCGGACAACCCGGGGATGTTTGCGCTCGAAAGAATCGTTTTTCTGGAATGATTCTCGCGTGGGTGTCGTCGAGGTTCTGCCGTCCTCTCCATAGCATAGTGGCATCGTTGAGAAAGCTGGAGACGGCTGCACTTGCATTTCCATAGAAGCAGTGTTGTAGCCTGGTGTGGCAGGCACGAGGTAACTCCTTCGCACCTGTCCGCCAGAGATGTTGGGTTGTAGGGTCATGATGGGATGAAAAACGTAAGAATATATGTTCCAAAGGTTTCCTGCAAGCAAAACTGGATGTGAAGAAGAATTCTTTGAACGGTCGGCTCAATGTGAAGGTAGGAAGCAGCAGGCAAGGAAAAAGGTACAGGCGTCGACGGAGGAAGAGATCTGACCAGCAGTTGGGAGAAGACACGACACAGGCGACCAGCGGGGACAGATATGGAACGAACAATGTGTACCATACATACTATTCGCCTAATGGTCACAGCAACAGCACCTCAAACGTGACGCCGTCCTTCCCCAAAAGCCAACCCCGTCATAGCAAAGGATCCAGAGAGACGGGCTTCAGCCACTGCCCAACAAGCGATCATCACATTAGAGCCTATGCATTGGACAAACTTCAAACCGACCTGCATAAGGCCCTGGACAACAGGTGGGCGCCAAAGACATGTGGTGGGGCTCTCCGGCGCTTGCAACAGGTTCTGCCTCTTGGATTCGAAGAGACGCGATATGGAGATCGGCACCGGCGTAAGACCAATGAGGCATCTACCAATCGAATCGTCGGAGGCAGTGAGTGGACCAACAAGTCCAAGAGAGAAAGTTTTGTTGAAAGGAATGACTTGTTGATGATACGCGGGCGGCTACAGCCCAGAGGAACGCCGGGTGATTGGCGTTGCTATTTTTGAGAGCGCCACAACCGGTCTTGGCGTATCCTCGTTACTCGCCAACCTTTCAAGAGACCACGGCTTGATGTTCTCCTCAATTGCAGGCTCAGAGACTTATTCAGCTCGCTTGAGAAGACGCAGCCCTTATCGAGTATGGCTCCAAATGCCCCAATCTAGCGTAAGATGATGGCTAGAACGAGCACTAGCAATTAATGCCTTCGCTTCTGCGAAACCATTTATGCTGCTTCGCTGGCATTCTGCACGTTCGCGCAGTAACCTTCCTATCACAGCTATGGATCCAGCGCCAATGAGAAGGTTCAGACACATGACACAGGCTACCTGCAAAACATACTTCACTCTGGTAGATGAAGAAGGTCAAATGTCCCAAAACGAAGATAACCACTTCCGTTGTCGGCTCCATTATCCTCATGTCCCCGCATAACGTAGCGAGGTGTCTATGTCTTCAGACAACCATGTAAGAGCGACCATTAGCTTGCTGGCGTTCTCGAACGATTCCAGTGTCGGTAAATCCTCGGTCACAACAATGTCGCACATCAGGTATTCGACAGCAACAAATTGCACTCGCGGATGGGTCCATCTCAGTTTCGGGCTAGAAGCTGCTGTTCAGATCAGTCTAGTGAGAGGATGAGCGCCAGGATACCTTTGCTAACCTCTAGCGCTTCGACCTCTTCTGTCTCAACTTTCCTGCCATTGACAGACACAGTATTGTCGCCATACGCTCTTCTGTTCCGATCCAGATGCATTCTAGTCCGCTGCTCTATATAGTCTCGTCTTTCTTGTCTTCTTTCGTCTCTTGCGCTGTTGAAGCCGAGCTCGGCTGACTGTAAACTGGCAAGCTTGGGACGTAGTTCTGCCAGTAACGCTCTCAGTGCTGGCAATTGTGACAATGTAAATGTTGTATTTGTAGTGAGTGGTCGTTGCATAGGCTGTTCTGTAGAGATATTGAATGCTCGTGATGAAGCTGATGAGTTAAGGAAGGACAAATTGGGTTGCTTGTCTGCCTGGGTCGCTGCAAGCTCACCTTGCGATCTCGGCGAGGTTAAGGCTTTGAGCTGCGCAATCATCGCTTCGTTCCGGGATGACTCTGCCAGCAAACTCGTGGTTAGATGTTGTGATGCTGCGACTTTGCGACGAAGCAGCTGCACCGACTCTGCGGTAGCGACATTATCGGTGGTGGGGAAGGTGAGATTCTACAGAATAGTCGTCAGCATTCACTCACATGTGCCGGCTCGACATATGCACACAAGGACAAGTCTTTATGTTGAAATCTGCAGCAGGAGAACCTCCGAAGAAATAAACAGTAACAGAAGATCCATCTTGTCTGGCTGCATACCTCGTAATGGCTCAGTCTGATCCAACCCGCGAGATCTTCGGGCACCGAGAGGATGTTTCGGAGGAGGTATATCTCAAACCTATCGAAATTCTTGTCCACAGTTGACTCGAGTAATGTCTCCAGCTTGTGTAGCCCTTCCTCGATTTCTCGTTTGGCCTCAGGGTACTCAGGGCCGTTTTCAGAGGACGATCCAGTGGCGCTGAACCCTAGCTTTTCTGGCGGTGTCGAGAGGAGGCCATTCTCCAGACTCGAGATACCCTGGTAGATGAGGTCGTTGACTGAGTTGATGATGTCGTCAATGAGAGACTGTCAAATAATTAGTTACGTTGGCCACCTGGTCGTCGCGGCCAACTGACCAGAGGAGTGTATTGGAGATGCTCAGTAAGCAACGCTGTGGCTGCCTGTGATGTGTCTGCAGTCATCTCTGCTATGCAAGGTTCGAGTCGAAGTTGTGGGAGATTGTCACGATCGCCTTTCGCAGCAGACGCGGTTGTTTACCCGCTGTCCAAAAGTGGTTCGATTTCGTTATCGATAACGTAGATCACCACGTGATGCACGCTTGTACTTGATGCGCGCATTTTCACATACAAAATCGCAAACCCATTTTCTGGCAACGCCATGGAGCAGCCAGCTTAAAAGTTGGCAGGCGTATAGAGGTAGCGATAGAGAGACTATGCCATACTTTTTAGACCGAAATTATGATTCATTAGGCGGCTGTAACGTCTGAAAATATCGCGTCGTTTCACCGTACAAATCTAGTTTTATAAGCGTCAATGCCATTGGTAACAGAATGGCTTAACTAACAGCTAAACTTCCTACTCCAGTATCATATCACGGGCTGTCTACAGTAATGCGCGCGCTGAGATCACAGAACATCACCTTCTGCGCTGGGCTTTCTCGTAAATTTTGCCCTTTTGTACGGGAGAAGGGTACAATCTATTGAATCACAATTTTCGCCTAAAAAGTATGACAGAGTTCTCTATCGCTCCTTCTATATGCCTGCCAATTTTCGAGCTGGTTACTCTATTACTGGCGTTGCCAGAAGAGTGAAAAGTCTGCGATTGTTATGTGCATCAAGTACAAGCGTACATCACGTGGTGATCTACGTTTATCGGGTCTTTTTGAAACTTCCCCGGAGAGCAAATACCGCTAAAGCGCCTGTAAGTTACGGCTGCGAAAAGCTTCGCCTGCGCACTGCATCCGCTCCAGGCTGAAAAGACATAGCGACATTACAAGGCTTATTTGATCAAATCGTCGACACCTTCTTTTCATCCACGATGGGTGGCCCGGGGTCAGGTGGCTTCAAGAACGCTCCGGGGGACACTGAGACACATGCTGCCTGGGATGTCATCGAGCAGGAAGATGGCAACACTCAGGTACGCGCCATCCCACCGGAGTCCAGGGAGGTGTGGACTAACTTGGGACAGAAACTGCCGCAAGTACGATGTAAGTACTGTGCTCGAGAAATGGCGCAGCATACGTCTCGCCAACGCGCACATCTACTCGACTGTCATGACTATCTAGACGCCATGAAAGAGCAGGGTATTGAGACAAGCATCACAAGACAAGCAGCCGACCCGGCGGCGTTCTTTCGAGCGAAACAGCTCTCCATTGCGGCTGGAATGTCAGAGGCGAAACCACCAAAAGTCCTCAAGATCCAAGAACATTCAATGGCTGTGCGAATCCAAGCTCTGGCACTGGCGGAAGCAAGTATCTCATCTGAGAGAATCCACGAAATCACTGGCATCGAGCCAAAAGTGCTGGCAGGCATGCGAAAGCTTGCGCGCGAGAGAGGATATGATCCGAATGTCTCAATGCGAATGAAAGAAGAATACGTCGTTGACCCGCCAAACACAAACAGACCAAGAGGACGTCCGAAGAAGAGGAGACTAGAAGATGACATAGATCCTGCGATGATGCAGACGCCGACAACAGCCAGAGCTCCACCAGGTTACATCCAAGCAGAGAGTTTGCCTCCTGGTAATTGGAACTTCATAGCTCCGCCGATCAGCCAACCTATAAATCAGCACTCAGAACATATATCGACGCCTATCGACCAGTCCATCCCTCAGCCCATGGGTCATACCTTCTGATCAAGCTTGCCCGGTGTAACGGCTAAATTCGGTGGGAACCATTGTATAACATCTTTCGGACGCTCGGCGTTATGGGGAATTGGTGAGCACGTCTTCATGGTAGCAAGGCATGGAGCTCTCGGCATACACACTGTTAAATGTCATGGGAACCTTTTAGATATCAGCGGGGCTTGGGTGTGTGTATGGCTGTCCTTGCATGCAGGAAAGAAGGTGTTAGCAGAGAGTCAAAGAGTAGGATAATGTTCTGTCTAGCACGCTGAGCCTAGCTACAGCGAGCGCAGTTACATGTTGGTATGGCTTGCAACACAAATACAAAGTTGAGAGGATAAATCCCTCGGCCTCGTGGCTCCAAAGAACTTTATAACTCTTGGTTATTGACATGAAATCAATCAAAGCACAAATGCTAGTGCAGCAAACAACACGCCAGCCAAACCCGAAGTTCCAACCACTTCTCTGTTTGCAGCGCCACTAAACCTCGCCGGTCCTGACGTTGTCGGCGTGGGCACGGTGGTTGGAACGCTCGTCGGGACCATACTCGTCATCATCACCATGCTGCTGGAGCTCATTGGCGTGCTACCCGCGGAACTCGTCACATTTGCGCCAGGGATGGGCAGCAACGCCGCGGCGGCCTTGTACGCCTCAAGCGTCTTGTTCGAGGCCGCGTTTTCATTGATGACCATCGCCATTCCCTTTTGGCAGTGTCCGACCTGTCCGCAATACATCCAAATGGGGTTCGTGTCGTTCACGAGGACGGAGAAGGTGGGGATGCTGCCCCCTATCGAGACGGGCATGAAGCCGGACTTGATGCCTGTGACGTTGGGCATGATGTTGTGGATTGGGACGCAGGGGTTGGCAAATGTGGACTGCGTTACGGTGTGGTTCTGGACAGATTTGCACGTTAGCTGTGGGGAAGGTATCCTAGACGGCGAGGGAGAGTGTGTACCTTTGGCATGAACTGGAACTGCACCCAGGAACCAGGAGGGGCCACGACCTTCTCAGGGTAGTAGCGGAGAGTGCTGCCAGTCGGGTCCGAGACTTGTACGACTTGAACCAGGACCGTGCCTGGTTGTGTCTCCGACGGCCAGGACGACTGTGTCCCGCTTGCGACAGCGTTCGCTGCTGTGCTGGATGGTGCCATAGGCGTATACGACGACGCGCCACCGTAGTATTGGGCCATTGACCCGGAGGCCAGGAAGATGGCGGAGAGGATGGTGCTTGTAAGCATTGTGAAGATTTCTTGGGCCTTTTTTTTTTTAGCGATAATGCTTTTGGTGAGAGAAGGCAAGCCGACTCTGGTACGTCTAACGATAGCAGTAAAGAAGTCGGACTGGCCGTAGAAGTGAATGTATAGACCACCAGGTCTAAACGAAAGACTTGAGGAAAAAGGTTGAGATGCAGAGCAAGCAAAGAGAGAGGTTCAGTGGCTTGAATACAAAGGAATGAAGAGCCAGAAGGGGCAACATCTAGATTAACTATGCTTCACGTTGCCATATTTGGATTGCAGGCAGGACAAACCTCGGGAACTGCCAAACCCGAGGTGTCGCGGAGGCCTGCCGGTCTAAACATCTATAGCATAACGCGCGTTGCGTTCCATGGTGAAATCCCTTCAAGGAGCGAAATCGAGGGTCATGAACATACCGAGACCCATGGAAAAGGATCGGCTGAAGCAATTCACGTTACAGATGACGCCGTTTTAGGAAGGCGCTTCGGCGTTTGAACTTCCGCAGGCTCAACCCCATTTTCGCCGCTAGCCTTTTTCGTCACCCCCTCCCCATTTTCAAAGTCCCACGCAGCCCATTGCGATCGCACTTGTGACATATAAAAAGTCGCTAGGTCGATAAAATGTTGAAGGGTCTGCATCAACCCCATGCAGCCGTCAAAGCTTCTTCCGATATAACCTCATTCGGAGTAGTGGCTTCGTGGCTTGCGACATGGCTTGCCAACTGGCATGCTTTCGGCTTTCATTCTCCTTCTCGTAAACACGTGATCGTCTTCGTGTACACCCTCCTATACGTAGTCCGCAACGTCCAAGTAGTCGTTATAGTCGTCAAAGGGTCCACAAGCTGGCCGGCCTCAAAAGTCCAAGACAAGCTGCACGCCCGTCTTTTCAAGATCCTCAACCTCGAGAAAGCCATCGTCACGTCTCATGCCGCCACCAGCATCGTCTGGTCCATTTCCTTGGCTCTCATATGCACTCCGAGCAATAGCTTCTCTCACAAAGACCTCCACATACTTCCTAAACACCTTTTTCGCGTCAGTCGTGATCCGCGTCTTGTCCTTGTCCCGAAAGTTGTGATGAAGTAGTCTGTGTAGTAGAGATAAAGGCACTGCTGGCTCATCTGATGCTTTATCGTCGTCGTCGCCGTCGTGCGTGACCTCTGCAAGGATGAAATCGGGCTCTGAGATGGGAGATGGTGACCGAGAGAGGGATGGGGACGCTCCTCCTACTGCTTCATCGGACTCTGAGGGTGTTGCAGACGCAAGACGTGAGTTCTTCCGCTTGTATGACGTCGATGTTCGACTGCGAGGCTTGGTCGACTTCGCGCTGCTCTTGCGTGCACTTTCTGTTGCTTTGGATACTTTGTGACGGGGAGGAGAAAAGGAGGGCCGCTTGTGCCTACTTGTAGTCAAAGCCATTCTTCAGATCACCTCAGCCTTTAAAGTCTGGTTGTCAGTCTTCATGAGCCTTGAAGGTGTAACAGTGATGTCCCACCAAAATTATTTGGGACTCTAGCTGCTCGGGGGATATTTACCCCAACGCGTGTCACGCGTTTTCTGATCGCCAAATCACGTGGGCTTGGCATTTCCGCAGTTGGCTTTTCTGCGTAGGTCTGAAGTACTTGGAGGAAACGTCTTTTCTATTTCTATACTCTAACGCTCTTAACGACGCTTCTTGTGGCCTGTCGCTGGTCCGGCGACCTACACTTACAGTTCCTATCCTCACGTAGGTTTTCACCTATAAGCTCGCAACCAACACCAAAATCATCCGTCGCCACACCTTTTGACGGAAAAGTCCACTAGAACGGGATCCAATAGTACCTTCCTAACAAAGTCTTCATCCCAAAACGCCCCGCCCAAAATCCAGGCGGCTGTGCGACTCCGTTTGGAAGGGCTCTGCTAAAGGTGGCTAGCGCTTCTAGAAGAGATTGCAGTGACGATGGACCTCGGAAGGATGTGTTCTCTGGCTGGAATGTCTCACATTAGACACCTATCTCCATATCCCTTGACCCGGTACTACCCATGCTTTAGCTTTTGGCATTGCATGGGCTCTAATTATTGTTAGTCATGCATACCAAGCCAAGGTCCGTTTCAATAGAAGTACCTCGATCGTCCTTGCCCTCAGCCGCTTTTGACCCAGTTTGCTTGAACAAGTTTCGGGGAAAATGCGTTGAGATGCTGCTGGCGCGGTCGTGTGGGGCAACGTTGGTGGTCTATCCACTTTCGCTTAGGAGACAGGCAGAGGAGCTTTGCTCAGTAAAATGTCTGCCGCTAATTTGCCTCGTTCGGGGCTTTGGAGAATGGCATCGTAGATTTTGGTCATCAACAACAGCCTCTGCGCGAGCTCCTTTTGTATTTCGGTCTCCTTTCCAGAAAGTCTTCCAGAAAGGGAGACCACTGTTGCTGCGGGCGAGGTTGCCGAACTATTTGGAAGCCTGGAGGTATGTTCTTTCGGAAACCCTGCAAGCTTATGGGCTGGTAGCAAGCCTTTCCACGCCATCATCGGAGGCGGAGTTGGTAGTGGTGGTGGTAGTTGTTGTTGTTGTTGCTGCTGAACCGGCGGAGTTGGTACCCGTTCTTTCTTGGCCGGGGACTGAAGCCTAGTTGAAGCTGGTGAACGGCCAATCCTGACATTCTGTTCTGCTAGATGCTCAATAGTTGGAGGTCCAGGGACAGACTTGAGGATATGGTCTGATAGCCAGGGGGTAGAAAGGTCCGCGCCAAACTCTTGCAAGAGCGAGATGTTCGCATGCTGGAAGCGTCTCTGGCGCACGTCATCAAGTTGCTGCGCCATTTTCAAAGCTTCATGGCGCTCCTTCAACGCCCACTGAGCAATGGAGTGAATCCATGCGAACAACTTCGCGGCCTGTCGCGGATCCATAACATTAAAGCTATCAATGGGGGCTTTGCAGTACCGTAATCTGTAGGTGCCATCCTCAACACCGGGGCTGCTCCCACTACCCTCGTCGTCATCCTGCAGAAGCTTGGTCCAGATAACGTTCAACGTAATTGCGCCGTCGTCCCTAATTTCGCACTGGTAGATGAATGTAAGGTGTGACAATAGGCCGAGCGGGCATCCAACATGGTTGAAACTTGAGCCTTCGAATGCCTTCATTGGATCTATCATGTCAAAGTTCTCTGGCCCCATTGCGAGGAGCGATTTTTGCAAGATGGCGGGAATTCCAGATCCTCGAAACGCACGACTCGCTCCATCTCCAACGAGCAAAAAGGAGGCTTCCATGATCGCGTCATGTCTTCGCAGCCGCAAGTCTTCGGCGTTCGGCATTGGCGAATTGAATGGGAAGAGAGAGCCGTCGCTGCGCGAAAGGCCAATGGGGTTGTACCCCACTGCAATGGCGCGATGGCGAGGCCTGGACCCACCTCTCGAACCACCTGTTGACCCGCCCGCGCTGCCGGTGACCCTCATGTCGCGAAAGACCGACAAGTAGTGGACGAATTCTTTCATGTCACACACGGACTGAACGGCTTCGGTCAAGTGCTGGAAGACTTTGGTGCGCTCCTGTTGCGGTACCGACGCCTGCATCTGCTGACATAGCATTGACGAGATGGCGAGGAAGGAATCTGTCGCTCCAGGCTTGTCCAGCTTTTCCTTCTGTTTGGCCGGCCAGGAGTGCTTCGGCAGGGGATGGGGCACGAGGCCGTTAGAGCGACCCATTGTATGTGCTGCGGGTTGTACTGTGTAAATTAGGCGCAGATTGCGGGCATGGGCGCCAACTGGTGTACGTTGGAATGAGAGGATGAAACTTCTAAATTTTCTATGAAACAGGACAAAGAAGGTCTTGAAATCAAACAAAAGGATGTTGTTTGGCTATTTCGGAGGGCCACGGCGGGTATTCATAAATGGAATTGCAAACTCTCCCTGCTCTGAGATACATGCAGATCTAAAGGGTTCAGATACAGAGATTGTGCGCACTGTTCCCAATGTGGATGTGCGACATGTGCTAGATCTGGTTATCAACGTGAAGAAAGGCAGGGCGCTTGGGTAGAGCCCACAAGTGACAGGCGGTATCGAATCCGGGGAGGAGGGCAAGGGACGAAGGTTAGATAGAGAGAGTAGAGCCAACTGCAGGTGCAGCTTCCCAAAAATTAAAATTGTGGAGATTGCGTTAGCGCTGTTGCTCAGCGGCAGCCAACACCATTGGCCCAGAGAAAACTTTGTTGGCGGCTCAAAACCTTGGCACCCGATATCTCATCACAATCAGTCGCCCACAGGCTGCACTCTAATGATGACAGGCGCCACGTGTAAGGCGACTGTTTGGAGAAGCCCATTCAATCCCACACTACTGCAGGCACTACGGGGCAGCCTTCCTGAGAGCTTTCTCCCTTCAACGACGGATCTCTCGAGTCTACATCACCTCAGTATAACTGTATACCTTCAGAGCAAAGAGTACATCTGACCAGGGGCCGGTTGAGAGCTTCGGAAAGCGGATTAAGATTGGTCCGTTATTCGTCTGGTTAGGAGGTACTATTTACATTGATTCCGCAAATGGAGTGTCAGACCTCGACGAGCCCGACGCAAGACGTCCCTCCAACGCCCCTCCAACGTCCCTCCAACGTCCCACCAACATCCCGCCAACGATCCAGCGATACCACCGCAACTCAGAAAAAAAAATCCCGTATCTTGCACATTGAGCGCGTTACATCAGTGGTAAATTTTGAACGCTTCATCTCGCTGCCCAAGGCCAAGAGAAAATCTTTGGTAAGCTAGGCGGATAAGGACTTGAAACAACTCGAATGGTTAGCTCTGCCAGACACCCAAGGAAAACCGTCCGTAGTAGGGTGCCTGACACCGCCGATCCAATCAGCTGTCCTGAGACCATGATCGCAGACCACCTGAAGAATGCCGATCTGCGGTCTGCCTCACTTACAACACTTGATGGAGCATTCTCGGGTGGCGGTGGAGCTTGTTGGGGAGCTGTAGTAGTCTCTACACGCCTTTCTTTCCCCACTTCGAGATGTAGGCGGCTCCGTTCCCGTTCTCGTTCCGGCGATGGTAGCCCTCGGGGGACAAGGTATGGCTCCACTCCAAACTGCCGATTGCGACTGCGAAGGCTCTCCTTCTTCAGCACGGACGAGAGAGTGTGTCTCATCCCTGACAGTTCATTCCTCAAAGACATGTTCGATCCATTCAACTCAGTTTTCAAGGCTAGTAACTGAGTTTGGAGATCGCGGATTTCGTCCATCGCGTAGCTGAGTCGTTTTTGGTTCACCAGCTCGGGACTCATTGCGTAAGCAGGCGGCGGGCTGTTGTGCTTGCCGGCCGACAACGACAAACCCTGGTGGACATGCCCCACATCATTCACCGTATCCTTGACTGGATCAAACTTAGGATATGCGAACTCCAAGCTTGATATCATGATCTCCCCAACCGTGGGACTACCCCAGCTAGCCGTGCTGCTGCTCACAGGAGTGAATTCATCGTCTTCGAGCTGCCATGGGATGGAGTCGAATGTGGTCTTGAGAGCTTTGATCAAGACTTCCTCCTTGGACTCGGTGGTTTGCAACGTCAGCTTCGGTGTTGGCGTGACCGGGGGCGTTGGATCCGAATGTCGGATCCGGGCCAGAGCCTCCTTCACTGCAGGCAGTAAAGTCTTGCTCCCCCACATCCCAATTGCTTCGACCCAGAGCAGGAATTTGCTGAAGTGGCCGTCATTCGTGAGGTCAAATTTGCACAATGGGGCCATGCAATAGCTTTCCCCGTGATCTATCCAGTGATAGTTGATGATGGCAAAGCTGTTGTCAATAGTGCAAGAGAACGCTACTGGTAGATCGGGTATGACGGTCCCTTCGTATGCCCTATTATACAGCATCTGGAGTGCCCGGACACACCACGAACCTCCAATGGCACACTGATTGTTTGCAGCTTCGACATGTTCTTCTCGACCACCTCGCGCACGTTCAAAGGTGAGGAACGGGCAGTAGACAGCCGCACCAGGAGACACGTACCCGGTGTCGTAGTGAACGATCGTACCTGTCGTCACCAGCCAGGAAGGCAGGATGTCGAGTTCATCGCTATCGAAAGCGTCCACACTGAAACCGCAGCCCAACCCGGGCCTTGGTGCTGATAGTTCGTATAGCGCGCCTTTCTGATTCGCTGCTCTTTCTGGCAATGCGTCACGATTGAATTTTGGAATCATGCAGCGTGTCAGGTAAGTTTCCTTGTCGACTGGCGGGAGCAGATTGGGCGGGAAAAGTGGTGATGGGCCGAGGCCTCGCCCCGCGAGAACTTGAGCCTTAAAATCTGTCTTTTGTTGCTCGAATCGCGCAGTATTTTCGCTCTGGGATTCGATTGACTCAAGAAGGCCGACCGGGAGGCGATCACGAGGCGGATTGTCGACGATGCGAATTCGATATGGCGCCAGAACGTTCCATCGAAAGGCCTGCCAGGGGAGGTGGCTGCCATCGTAGGAGGACCGGGGAAGGCTTGGTGTCGAGGCTCGGCGAGTCAGTACTTCTAGGGTAGGCATAGCTGCTGATGTAGGAAGAAAATATGGGATTATCTCGCACACAAATTCATTAATGAAATACAGACATGGACATTGACCAGCAAATGTCCAGCGATAGAAATGAGCGTCAATAGGAAAAATCACAATCGAGTACTAAGAAATCGCTCCAGCCGAGAGTGCTAGGAGCGAGTCAATACTTACCTTTATGAAAGCACTACTCACAACGCCAAAATCATGCCCCTTCCGCCTTGCAAGGGTATGGGCTGGAAAGACTCCAACGCCGAGGACAAGCTACTTGGCAACTCTCCAACAGAATGCGGATTCGGTGGTGATGAGCCCACAGTAAGCGCTTATTAGAGCTAGTCCAGCCGTTCTTGCTCTCTTCTTCTCCTGGAGAGAAGGCTAGTCAAAATAGGGTGAAGTCTCGTTCACAGAAAGTTGAACCAGCCGTCTGGAACACTACACAGCACCCGGGTCTTCGCTGTGGAGTCTCGGCTTGCACATCTGATTAAGGCAAGTGATTGATGGACTAAGGCGAAAGGCTAGGCAAACGAAACACATTTCATAAGGGGAGTTTGTGCTTAAGCGTCATACTCGTATTGGAAGGTTGTCGTTGTGTGTTGGGTTGACTAGCGATTGGTCAGAGTTAGGCCCTCACCTGGTGGTGAAACAAAAGGCTGGGCGCTTACACTAGTCGAAGAGGTGTTTGGCTGTAGCTTAGACCGCCCAGCCCCCCTCTTCCAACCTCTTCACCTTTTCCCACTAACCTCAGATCTCAGGTGAGTTTCTTTTGCGCCACACAAACCAGATCCCGGAAAAGTCGTCTAGTTGAGAAAGGATGATCCATTTGAATCTCAACACCTGGCGTAAACATGAGGCACTGATTTTGAGTAACAACCCTTTTGTCATTGCAAGCGTGCATTATTATCCGGCAAACGATTGCTTATAGCCAACAGCAACACCGGGAATTTCGGTTTGCTGTCCACGTTCATATCGAAAGCAGCTAGGGCGGGGTAATCTGAAGGTTATGGATCGGATCTGACAAAGGGGTTGTAAATGGCGCTTCGAAACCCAAAATTCGTGATTCATTTAAGACTAGAGTACATCTCAGCCCAAGCCTGGCTGATCCAATCAATAGTGCTGGCAGAAATTCACTAGGGCATCACACAATAACCTTGAATCGCAGTACGCGAGCCATTGACGGAAACTTGTCCCTAAATGTTGAGCGCAGGCTACCTCTCTTCTCTCGCTCTCTGCCAAAGCGCTCATGCCACACATCATCGTCGAATTCCGCTCGGAGAGGAGTCTCACTGGGTACGCCTAAATGGACACGCCTGTCCAGCCGATCGAGAACGTCCATGATGGTAGGCAGCCGGAAATTCTCTGCCCAGACCATAATGCTCTTGAGCCTGGAGAAGAGCATCTGGACTTGCGTTTCGTCTTCGAGGTCGTAAGAACGAACAGCTGTCATTGCGTGGGGTAGCATGCCTTGTGAGTTGTGCGAACTCAGACAGGCAACTCGACCATCTACTGCCAAGGAGAATGTCTGCGCCAGCTTGAGCGTGTCCCACTGCAAGCTAGGGCCTGTGCTGTACTCGTTCGGTTTCTGAGCTGCGTTCGACAGTATAATGATGGCGTTGTTGCACGTAGCTGCGGCTCCGGCGCAGGCGTACTTGGCAGACCTCATCGCATTGGGGCTCGCTGCTGCTCGACTTTCGATAACCAGGAATGGCCAATAGATTTCAGGTACCGGCTGAGATACCTGAGATAGGTTGCAAGGCTCGCCGTTATCCTTGTTTACTATACCATTTTGAAGGTCTTGATAGCGTCGGCGGAAAGCGTCACCTCGGTACCCAAAAGTGTAGGCAGGCTTCGGTGTGGGAAGCTGCAGGCTCCAGCCCTGCTCAACGTCTTTGTCTGTGACTTCTTGCGGGATGGCCTCGCGCCAGAATGGGCGGTCTGTTGTGAAGTTGATTTTGTCGTGAGCTTTGCAGAGCGGGAGCAGAAGCACTCCAAGCAAATCGTCGATTCGAGTGTGCGGATCCTTCTTGCGTTGCTTGACCTTTTGGGCAAAACGTTTCGCATCAGTGCTTGGTGTGTTTACTTCTCTTGTCGGCATGCCTAGAGAGATTGCAAGCTGACTCCATTGGTCCACGTCCATCTGGCCATCCTCCATAAACACTCGATTCGGCTCGAGGGTTGTGAATCGGTAGTCATCTTTGTCGAATCTAGATTCATCACTGCTGACCACTTTTCCTGGAGATGACGTCGTTTTGGGCTGAGTATTGCCTAAGGTGTCCCGCATTTCGGAAGGGGGGAAATGGCAATGAGAGTGTTGACGTTGGCCAGGGAAATAACGGCCGTTCAAATACCAGCGGAGACAGCACTTGAACAATGCTGAAAGTCTCAAACTTCTTTCATGTACCCATCCTTTTCCGCAGAGGACATCGTTGGGATCCTCAAGAAGATACAGCATTATGACCGGCTGTACCACATCTACCGTAGTCGCTCACCTCGACGCTTTTACGGAGGGTAAGCGCCGGGTCATCGCAAAAGCGCCACCAACTAACCTGTCCTCCTTGTTACAGTCTGCAGAGCTTCCCCACAAGTCACTTGACCAGGGTTTTTGTGGTGTTATATGCAGAGTGCGACTGATTGGTGAAATGTTTGTCCGTACTTTTTTGCAGAGCTAGTTGCCAAGCGAATCAATTAGCTGCAGGCACTAGTTCGGAAGCATATAATGAATACTTAGTAGTAAATGCAGGAGAGGGCGCTTAAGTCATGGTCCAAGCTCCTTCTTCTCGAGTCCCCGTACAGCAAAGCCATTCCCAGCTCATGCCGGAGCCCAGCGAAGAAAATGTCTTTCTGAGACTCCGTATTCCAAACTTCCGAGCATTTGCCTGGTCCATAGCATGATCTTAGTCCGTTTGGTCTTGGGTTCGGTAATCTTTGACATTGAAAGCGTAACAACTTGCGAGCTACCAAATTCAGATCGACGAGCTGGGAAAATAAAGACGACGGATCGCATGAACGCCAGTTGGAAGTCTTAGCCGAATGGTGGCCGAAAGCGGAGCAGATTCACACTGGGTAATGCTGAAGAGTGATCTTGTGCAATATGTACCAATTATTCACGACTCACTTTGCGGGCCCATGATATCTGGGCATAAAGTCTTGAATGGTTTTGCAAATCTCCCAATATATGCTAGCGGAATTGTGGAATACAATAGGTACTCGCACTTTGCGTCGGTGCTTTGATGGTGTCCGGTATTGCAACTGAGACTCAACAGCAAGCGATCAAATCCCGCAATTTCCAAAATATCTTATGCATCTGTGGATGAAAAATTCCAACAATAGTGCACTGCAAGTTCGATCTTCCACAATGACTAATGAAGAGGCTAGCAAGGCCCTGGTAGAAGGGTTTAAGGTCATTGAGACAAATGGGGACATCTTCGATGCACCTGAAGATTCAGTTTTAATACGTGAGTAAACCTTCCGCTACCACTGTTCACCTGTCCGGTGCTACGCATCAGGCGGCTTTAATTGAGCCACTTTCGGAGTCGAGTGCTGGTGGGTGGTATCGCCTCGGCTAGGAAGCCGCTCTACCCTGCGTTTGCTCCCACCTCAATTGCTACGCGGACTCCTCCTGACGCTGATCGGTTATGCAGATGCTGTCAATTGTCAAGGCTTGTGGGGATCTGGCATTGCTGAGGCATTTAAGAACAAGGTTAGTCATCATCAGTGCCATGGATATTCCTGTCGTTGTTTTACGTGGAATAGTTTCGGAAAGGTACATCTGAACATGGTTGGCTGATTGAATACGCAGTACCCTGCCGCCTTCGAGGTCTACAAGCTGCACTGCAAGGAGAAGTCGAAGCTGCCCGGCACTTGTCTTCTCATACCACCACAGCCCAAGGACTACGAGCCATCGTTGCCGGAAGAGGATCAGCCAGGAACGAGACAGAAACGACGTAAGATCACAACAAAAGCACCGGCTAAGATGCACTGGATTGGTTGCCTATTCACGAGCTACAGCTATGGGAAGCCCACAAAGTTTAAGGCAGGAAAGGACTCACCGGAAAAGATTCTGAGCAATACGGAGGCGGCATTGAAGGATTTAAGGGAGCAGGTGGAGGTATTGGATGCAGCGCAACCTGGTCCAGCGCAGGAAGGCTTGGCCGATAAAGGCAAGGACAGAAGTAGAACCATTAGGGAAGATTCGGATGAGGACAAGGCAGCCGATGAGGACCGGGAAAAGAAGTGGGTGAGATTGGATGTCGAGCTAGGGCCACTCTATGCTTGCAAGTTCAATAGTGGCAGCTTTGGCGTTGAGTGGAAAGATACTAGGGGACTCATTGAAGCGGTTTTTGACGGGTCGAACAGAGTCATGCACGTCATTAGCCCTCCTTCATAGAGGAAATGATCACGCGGAGCTGTAATTACTCTGGGGGAAATCTCTACAAAGACTCTGTAGATGTGTTCAACGTACTGAAGGAGTTCTGCTCTTGAACTCTATGTGGTTTGCAGGGCACGACTTCAGGGCATCTTTTGGCCCCACAAAAAGAATTTCGTCGTCGATCGCCAAAATCTTGGCGCTAGGAATTTTCAGCCTTGGCTCTCTTTGCCTCTGACTTTTCCAATTTCGGAACGACCAACTAAGTACCAGCCACCTCTCTAAGCCGACTAAAACTCACGATCATGGCAGAATGCGAGGACGTAGAGTCTCCACGCAAGAAGATCAAGCTCTCCAATCAGCTCGGCAGACCTGACGATTCGATACCAGCAATAACGCCCACCAGTCCCATTGACGCCCAGACCCAGAAAGAGATCGATGTTGGCATCACTTCTTTCGTTAGCCCACATGCGGATGCATTCAGCGGCATACTAAAGAAGAGGTACACCGATTTCTTGGTGAACGAAATCTTGCCAAATGGCCAAGTCTTGCATCTTCGCAGCACGCGGCCTCCGCCACAAGTTGGCCGCTCGGATGACACGGTTGTCCTAGCTACACAGAACGGAAATGACCGGGGCGGGACTGAGCTTGCCGATGAACAATTGCGCGATGTTTTAAAGAAGGATTCAGCATCTAAAAGCTCGAACCAAGTTGCTTCGGAGGTGGAGACCTCTGAGAAGACCGGTAACGAGGTCCGTTGCTAGCACGCCTTTCAGAGGTCCATGCTGATTTCTACAGGTTTCAATCGAGGATTCAACCATTCTGAAGGAATACTTTAACGAGTCAGACCTCGCAGAGCTCCTCTCGCTTCACCGAAAGATTCTCCGTTCACCGCAAGCCAAGTCCCGTGACCTGGGCACAGTCAAAGCTAGTGTCACATCAGATCGCAGCATTCGAACTAAGATCCACCAAGAGATCCGCCGTATCTTCAGCTCCAAGATTGAGTCCTCAACTGATAAAGATGGTGCAATGATTTTATCAGCCGCTATTGCAAGCAGTCGGCGACCGGCAAGCCAGCCAGGACAGTACGACAATCAACGTGGTCGCGGTAAACTAGCATGGGACGAGCGTGGCGGCGAGTATCTCCATTTCACTATTTACAAGGAGAACAAAGACACTATGGAAGTCGTCTCCTTCCTAGCACGGCAGATGAAGGCGAATGCCAAAATTTTCCAATTCGCAGGAACAAAAGATCGACGCGGCGTGACTGTGCAGCGCGCTAGTGCCCACCGAGTCGAGGCGGAGAGGCTAGCTGGACAGAATAAGATGCTGAGGAACGCCTGCGTCGGAGATTTCGAGTACCGAAAGCATGGACTGGAGTTGGGCGATCTCAAGGGTAATGAGTTCGTAATCACGCTGAGGGATTGCAAGTGGGAACACCAGCAGGATCCATTGATTCCCAATAAACTCAACGCCGCGAGGGAGGCTGTGTCAAAATCACTTCGGGATCTTCATAACAAAGGCTATTTCAATTACTACGGCCTTCAGCGTTTCGGGGCATTCTCTACGCGCACCGACACCATCGGCCTCAAGATCTTGCGGGGGGATTTCAAAGGCGCAGTCGAGGCCATCCTCCAATTTAGCCCAGAGACTTTGGCAGCAGCACATAACCCGGAGTCGGCCGAACTCATCAGCGGCGAGGACAAGGCCCGCGCAGAGGCGATTCATATCTTTCAAGCTTCCGGTAACGTCAGCGAGGCCCTAGACAAGTTACCACGCAAGTATTCCGCGGAGTCAAACATCATCCGGCACTTGGGCAGGCACCGTGGTGATTACGCCGGAGCTCTACAGATGATACAGAGAAACATGAAACTGATGTACGTACACGCCTACCAGTCCTTAGTCTGGAACTTTGCAGCGGGCGAGAGGTGGAGATTGTTTGGTGATAAGGTGGTTGAGGGTGATCTCGTCATGGTCAACGAACATAAGGACAAGTCGGATACATTGATGATGGATGATGTCGACGCTGACGGTGAGGTCGTCATCCAGCCGGCTGGAGATGACCGCGCACATGACATCGATGACGTCTTTGAGCGCGCCCGACCATTGACTGCTGAGGAGGCTGCCAGCGGTTCATATTCCATATTTGATGTGGTCTTGCCGCAGCCAGGCTTCGACGTCATCTATGGGAATATGTCCAACTTCTACAAGTCTTTCATGGCGAGTGAGCGCGGGGGCGGCCTAGATCCCTTGGACATGCGCAGGAAACAAAGAGACTACAGCCTCAGCGGCAGTTACCGAAAGGTGCTGGCGAGGATTGGGCCCGGCTATGACGTCGATGTTAGGGCGTACTCCAACGATGATGAGCAATTCGTTGAGACCGACTTGGCTAGGATTACGGCGGGCTCTGAGGGTGCAAAGGGGGACCAACATGTTCAAGTGAAGAAGCTGGATGAGGGTGACAAGATCGCTGTGATATTGAAATTCCAGCTCGGGTCCAGTCAGTATGCGACAATGGCATTAAGGGAGCTCATGAAGGGAGGTCTGACAGCGTACAAGCCGGATTTCGGTGGTGGAAGATAATTTAGGCGAGGAACACTACTTAGCAAGCAACTGTACAAGCCATAAGCTGGAAGTAAAGCGGGCTACGTCGTGTACGAACAATGCAACCACACCAATTTCTTCTTGCATGATTTAGCACTCACTAAAATTGCTGCCCTCAAACAGGTTAAAAACAGTCTCCATGTACTGTACACATGACTTAGTTGAACAATTTCTCGTCAAGCAGGATTGGCATAAAAGAAGTAGGTCAAGTAACTTCGGGGGGGGCGCGACATCGGTTTGCTCCACCATTTGTCGGATGCACTTGTTTTAGGGTGGGGTCCCCACACGAGGGAGGGGTACCTAAAGAATCTCCGGAACTTCTGATGAAATCATTTAATGGGGCGCTCATCCAAGTTGTGGTTTTCATGACGTCGAAGAATGATCCACAACAACGCGATGAGACCTTGGTCGCAATTAAGTTTCGCCGAGCCGAACTGGCTTTCCCTGAAAGATCCGCGGACGATCGTTTCCGAAGTAGGCTCATGTTAGCGATACTACCTCGGGGCAAGGAAAAACCCTTGTCACGAAGTTATGGTTCTTGTGCAAGATTGCGAAAGACGCCCATACCTCGTCATTGTCGATCCAGATAACCCGTGCCGTCCAATTGCAATATGTTGATCAGACAGGACTTATTATCGATTGAGCAGCGATGCGCGGACGTGTCGTGTCCAAATCCCAGAGCATACTATGCTTGTGCCCTTCCACGAAAACTTAGACCCCTGGCCTAGTGCTGGGTGGATCCTGTGGGAGACACGTTGGCTATTTCTCTCCACAACCCCTCCGCGAGTATTGCTGCCATCAGTGCCGACTAAAAAGGCCAAATCGGCCCTTTCGTGGAACTCGATCGACAGCGGGGGAGTAAGTTGAGATGCTAGCGGAGAATGTTGAAGCCAATGCCCACCCCTAAGGCTTACGCAGTTCCCCGAGTGGGCTATGGCTCACATGCACATCGTCCGTAGTACCGTGAACAACGAAAATCAGATGATCGTCAGGCCCTTCCCACTTTTGGATAGGCACGTCTTGGGGCTCTTAGTTCAAAGCTTGGCCAGCTTTTGACGATTTACATTGCGTAGCTCGGTCCGATTGCAAGCGTCAACTCTCTAGACGCCACATACTCGCTGATTCAGGTATTGATCAGATGGGTCAACGAGAAAAACCTTGTTGAGCGATTCGCTGTGTTAAGGTTTCACAGATTCCTGCCTAATGCAACCCCTGTGATCGAACTGGTTGGACAGTGTACTGGGGGCGACCATGTGCGATCACACACCCTGGCCGTAGTCCACCTTGGTCAACCTGTGGAGGGTCGCTAGAAGGTCCCATAGAGCGTTGCATTTGATCTGCGAGATTGCTATCATTGGCCACTGGTGTGAAACCCCTTCTTCGGGAAAAGGCTGCTTCACGCTTTAGCCCCCCCCCCCCCCATACTTACATTCATCCCCGCTGCTCCACCGACTTTCTAGTACATTAATGGCCACAGATATCCCTGGCTTCAATGCAACAAGCAGTTTGCCTTCATTAGGCCTCGTTGTTCGCACGATCTCCGGCTTTGGGACAAGTGTACATAATAGCCACCTCATCCCTCTGCATACCGACCTCTTCGCCCATACTACCATTCGTCTACCTTGGCGACTTCCCCATACTTGAGCCGCCCTTGCGCTATACGACACCATGACTGAGCGACGTGGCTCCCACATTGTGGAAGCCCCCAAGGATTCCAATGTCCTTACTCTTACCGATACAACTGTACGACGGGCCTCGGTCGCCAACCCTGCATTCGCTGCTCTCAACAATGACGCTCGAGTCGGCGCCGACAGCGAGAAGGACATGTCCATCATGCAAGCACTCCGGCTTTATCCGAAAGCTGCTGCATGGTCCATCCTCCTCTCCACCGCCATTGTCATGGAAGGCTATGACACTCTCCTTCTGGCCAACTTCTTCGGCCTTCCGCAGTTCAATCGCAAGTATGGTATATTCGATCCAACGACTCACAGCTACCAGATCTCCGCTGCTTGGAGATCTGGCTTGACCAACGGTGCTAGCGTCGGTGAAATCCTTGGTCTTTTCGCCACCGGCATCATTCAGGACCGAATCGGCTACCGCAAGACTATCATGGGAGCATTGTTCCTGGTCATTTGCTTCATCTTCATCACCTTTTTCGCTGTCGATCTCCCCATGCTGCTTGTCGGTGAGATCCTATGCGGAATTCCGTGGGGGGTTTTTCAAACCATCACCACCGCGTACGCCTCCGAGGTTTGCCCTATCCAACTGCGAGCATATCTTACCACCTATGTCAACCTGTGTTGGGTGTTCGGCCAGCTTATTGGCTCTGGCGTCCTTCGTGCCATGGTCGGCAGTACTTCTGCCAATGCATACCGCATTCCCTTTGCTATTCAATGGATGTGGCCTCCATTGTTGATCGTCGGCGTTTACTTGGCTCCAGAGTCACCGTGGTGGTTGGTCCGCCACGACAGACTAGAGGAAGCGAAACAGTCCCTTCTGCGCCTAACGACGAAACACGATCTTGACTTCGATGCGGACAAGACTGTTGCCATGATGGAACACACGAACGAGATCGAAAAGGAGATCTCCGCCGGCACACAGTACTGGGACTGCTTTACTGGCGTAGATCTTCGGCGGACTGAAATCAGCTCCATTGTATGGCTGGTTCAGAGCGTCTGTGGCTCTACTTTCATGGGCTACTCAACCGTCTTCTATGAGCAGGCCGGTCTCCCCACCATCGATGCCTTCGATCTGTCGATGGCTCAATATGCTCTTGGTGCCATCGGTACCATAGGCTCCTGGTTCATGATGAGCTACGTTGGCCGCCGCAACATCTACCTCTACGGCTCAGCAGTTCTGTGCACCCTCCTTTTCATCATCGGCATGGTCGGAATTGCTCCCTCAACCAACCACAGTGCCTCGTGGGCCATTGGGTCTATGCTCCTTATTTTCACCTTCATCTACGATTTGACGGTTGGCCCAGTCTGCTACTCCCTCGTTGCCGAACTTTCCTCTACTCGCCTTCGAGCCAAGACCATTGTCATTGCCCGCAATCTGTACAACATCGCCGGTATTGTCACGAACATCCTCACAAATTACATGCTTAGTCCCACGGCTTGGAACTGGGGGGCGAAGTCAGGCTTCTTCTGGTGCGGCACTTGCTTCCTCTGTGTCGTCTGGATTTTCTTCCGTCTACCGGAGCCTAAGGGCCGTACGTACGGAGAATTGGACATATTGTTCGAGCGCAGGGTGCCTGCCCGCAAATTCAAACACACCCAGGTCGACCCCTTCCGCGGCGACAGTGTTGTCGCCATGGTCGATTCCAAGGACGAGAAAGATATCCACGAAGAATTTTCCAAGACGTACGACGTTTGAGTTGGTTCGACTGGTGGTACGGACATAAGTGAGCCCGCGCACTTCGCGTGGTATATGCAAAAGGGGGCTCAGAAAGCTCTCCGTCCACACTTTTCGTTCACTCTCGACAACGTAACACAATAAGTGATGAAATATTTTGAAATCTCAAGAAGGATGGCCATGTTGATGGGTTCTAGAGCCATATCTGCCAAGCCACCCCAGCTGCTAATCAATTCTTTTTGTAATCCCAAATGCCAAGCCTGTGAGTTGTGGCCCATTTCACTCGCGTTGCTGAAAGCTCGAAGTCGCAGATCTCACAGGTATTGTATTCGTCCTATGTTGCTATGCCACAGTCTATGACGATATTCTGCCCTGTTATACTCTTGCTCATTACAACTGTTCTTATCTGATCCCGCCACATCTCCCATCGTGGCCAGACTTTTCAGAACACCCTTCTCCTTTTGTAGCTTTGGCTTTGGACTCCGGAAACCTTCGTCCCCATTCGGTCATCATGAGCCCTGGGCTCACGCTGTTGCACCTGATATTTGGCCCATCAAATGGATCTCCGCAGCTTTTGTCACAGTGCTGGCCAACCCGTCCATACTCAAGGTAGTCATCTTCCAGTCCCATCCGACGCACTTGATTGGTCGATCAAAAATGGACAAACCACTAATAATTTTGGCCGCACCCAGATCGATCCAGAGACGCTGGACCCAATCAGGGATCCGAGGGATGTGACAAAGCGTTGGATGTGGGGAGATGACCTGACCATCGATGAGGATGCCGGCCTTGCGTACGTGGCAGCTCACTAGCAGAACACAATTGAGAGAATTTCCCTGGAGTCTGGGGTGCGGCAAAATGTGGCGGGAGGGCCACTGAACCCGGACATGATCGGACCAACGGCGGGAGCGTGGGGGTCGAGGCATAGGAGAGGCAGGCAGAGTGGCATATTTTTCGACAGACGATCTCACTAAAGTCCCTTCAGCGGTGTCGTTAGGGAGCCAAAGGTTCTTCGCGTAGAGTTTCCTGCCGTTTGTTGCTTTCCCATAGTGAGCTCAAGCAGAATCGGATGGGAGCGGGACATTTATCCCAGAGAGATCTCGGACAGATGGCTGCAGCCCTTGAATCTAGAGTCCGAATGCCAATTTCAGTACCAAGACTCGTTTCGGCTTATTCTCTTTTCCTTCACCCAATCTCCATCGTCTAGATATCTGTCCCACCGACATCGCTGGCTATCATCGATCTAGAAATTTTGCTGTGCAAACATGACGCAGGCAAAGCACCCCTTTGCACGTTAGTAAACAATTAGGTCCATGGGTATCGTCTCCTGCTCACAAATGTTACTTCACCATGCGCTAAAGTGCCTCACGCTTCTTGAACAGTGAATGGAAGGATCTGAGTTGTATGACGCCAAGGAATGCCAGAGTCCGCATGCGGTACTAGCGAAGTGGGATCCCAGCCCTGGAAGCGTACCTGCATGAGTCACGGCGGGCGGCCCGTGCTAGTAGTGGCTGCGAGTCAGAACATGTGATTCACGAGATGTGAACTCACTTCATAGTAGGATTTAGGGTTCCGTAGTATGAGTCATTTTAAGCCAGGATGTGTGTAAGGGAGAAGATAGACTGAATGGGAATGGAACAACATACAGATTCGCCAGCCTCTTGGGCTTGACGCATGTCTTGGCATAAGACTTGGCACTTCCTCTTCCTCTCTTCTTTAGATTTGTTGTCCTAGTTCAATAACACCTCCACGATTCGCTCTAGGCCGGCCCCTTAACAAAAACGTCCTCATCGATTTTTGCCTTTAGACCATCAATTCATCATCCCTTATATTTGCACAAAGTTCAGTGAAAAGGCAGACACATGGCGGGGAAGGTGGACGCAGAAGCATATAAAGAAGTCACGGTAGATCCAAATAGTCAGCTTGTTAAGCTCGGTCCAGGCTACAACGATGACACTGTCGACATAACCGTGCCAGCGGAAGGTGAGGAGGAGCATGGGCAAGCTGATACAGTTTCGGAGGACGATATCTCGGTACTGGGAGAGAATAAGCAGCAAAAACGGCGCAGGTCAAAGGCAAAGAAGCGCGATCACATTGTATCGGAAGCAAAGGCACCAAAATTGCGACCAGCTGGGGGTAAGAACTCTGTTTGGGAACAAGTAATCTAGATTTTGCTAATCACTCCGCGATAGATGTTCTGAGTCGCCTACAGTGGGATCCGGTCTATAGAAGCGAGGACTTTGTCATAGGATATCTGGAACGCTTTGAAGGGATCAAGGAGATGCCTTTGGACTTGTGGCTCAAGGAATCCACCGAAGAGGACTTCATTCCGCAGCATCGCATCAAGTACTTCAAGAGAACTCCAAGCGAAGAGGTTGTATGGAGCAGAGATGATAGGATAGACAAGGTCTTTGGAAGTGGTTTAGGCGATGGCGGGTCAGACAGGGAGCAGAGTCGACATTGGGATCGTTTGACTTGATAGGCTTCCGCAGCAGCATTGCTAAGGTTGAATTAATCAACCTTTTTCAGGACAAAAGATGTCTGAGAAAATGCATCTGGCAGAGAAGCTGAATAGAGATCGTACCAAAACCCGAGCGAAAATGGGAGGGTGGACTGCAGAACTCAAAGCTTGGAGGCAAAAAAGAAGTAAAATCCCGTCTGTCATGCCAAGCGTGCGAGTTCGACCTCTTCAGGACCTACCCCACGAGCTGACCACCGCTATCTGGCTGCAGAGGAAGGATCTCCCGAGGACGGAGAACGTGTGCATTGGTCCCATTATTGGGAGATGTTGGACCGAGGCATCATTCCGGAATACGCGAGCTTTTAGCCGCATTGAACTTAGTCACCCTGCAATGAAAGGCATTAAGCACAACCATTTGATGCCTTCGCCGCGGGTCAGAGCTCGCTCGAGGAGCGCGACATGATGGGTAGTGCAAAAGGGCACTCCGTCTTACAACCTGAGCGAGCCTCAGGCGGCTATGCCGAATCTACGCAGTTACAGAGTCAAACCTACCATTCAGTGAACACCGAGATGGAGTTGAGCTCATATCTGAACAACATTCCTCCTGCACCGACGTCGGTCCGCTCCTCGTGACTGGTCCCTTTTGCGCAGACCTGGCCAAGGAGTATAGTCCGTTTGATTGCGCCTGTGCCTGCGGCATAGAGGTCAGGTCTATGGGCTCTTTAGACAGTGAACCAAGGTGTTTGCTGAACAAACAATCGTACAGATGGTTTTCCTGGTGCAGGCCTCCATTTCTAGTTGTGATCCTCCTTCTCCTTGGCCAAGTTTGAAACGTTCGCGTTAGTTCTGGAGTGTTGGCGCCAGCTAGCAGCTCTGAGAAAGACAGCAACAAGTCCGGAGAGCCGGGTTGCTCTTGACTCGAAGCAGAGCCTAGGAACTGATTGCCTGTTCCGGCCCAGGAATGAGGGCCCATCAGGGGTAGACCACGAAGGTCCGGGAGAGGCTGCAAAATCCAGGCCACATCCATGCTGTAAAGTGTGAAGCGACTCTATGTTATCATCACCACACCAAAGTCCATCCTTCAGGCTGTCTTGTGGCCATTTTGTTCAGTTGTTGGTGGCGACTACGTTATCACGGTATTGTTCTGATAGACCTCTCCACATAATTGCCCGCCTTAGACTATAGTGTCGCCACTTGATCCCAAGATTAGATTCGATCCCACGAGATTTGATCCCCGAGGTTCTGACGCTGGCTCCGCCTGACGTAACCCGTCAATGGGAGGTCGTGATCTCATCCATACTACCGCAAGTGCTAGAATCGCCTCTTGTGTCCCAAGGGCGAAGGCCGATCCAGGAGGCCGCGAGTGACATTCGCATGGCGACGAGATAAAGAGAAGCTGGGGTGCAATAGCAGAGGGGAAGGGGGCTTTATGAGTTGGCAAAGCGGCGAGGGGGGACGATGCCCGATCGGGTGAGGTACCGCGAGGGTAGGACCATGACAACGAAGTCGCTGCTTTATGAGAATGACTGGTTTCACAGTTGGGTCAGTTCCAGTGCTGTGGCACCGATCACCATCTCAATGCGAATGGGAAGGACGGGGTTCTCGGGGTTCTCGACGTGGCCGAGTTGGTCGGGTTGGGCGAGATTGGCTCACCCGAGCGCTCGGGTTGTCAAGGTGAGCCCGGGGTGAGTTCTCACCCGAGGCCGATTTTACAACATTTGGGAAAATGGTTTGCAACTTTCACATGAACGTTCCACGCTACTCTCCCATATCTTTTCACCCGGTTCAACCTGTTAGTGAACATAATTACGCATCATCCAGAGCAATATTGAGACTCTTCGGCGTCTCGCCCCTAGGTGGGCTGCAAAGCCTCTGCTCCAGAGCATCACTGAAGCTCTGGCTTCACCTTCGGCAAAAATGAATGACTTGTCGTTGGTACAAAATGTGGCAGACTCGCCTCGTTCAACAACCCAAAAACTGCACGGCCGAGCCTTCTATGAAAGCATTGGCAGCCCTAAAATGATCGTTGCACCTATGGTCGATCGCTCAGAATTCGTCGGTACCTACGCCTTGATGTGACCTCAACCTCCTCTGACAATAATGGCAGGCCTGGCGAATGCTTACGCGATCATACCTTGACCATGAGTCCTCCAAGTCACTCCTAGCCTACACTCCTATGCTACACGCAAGACTTTTCACCGAGACACAAAAATTCCGAGATGCCCACTTCCAGCCAACAAGACAAGAAGGTGGAGCTCAGAAGCCTTGGCTCGATGGCAACCCTTCTATGGACAGACCTCTTTTTGTTCAATTCTGCGCCAACAAGCCAGATGAGTTGCTTGAAGCGGCGCGTTATGTTGAGTCATATTGCGATGCTGTCGACTTGAATCTTGGATGTCCTCAAGGCATTGCCAGAAGTGGCCGTTATGGGGCATTTCTGCAGGAAGACTGGAGCACCATACGCAGTCTCATCAGCAAGCTCCATACCGAGCTATCAGTCCCAGTCACTGCCAAAATAAGAATCCTTGAATCGAAAGAGCGGACGCTAGAGTACGCCAAGATGATCCTATCAGCTGGTGCAAGCATCATCACCGTCCACGGGAGACGCCGGGAGCAAAAGGGACACAACATGGGCATAGCAGACTGGTCGTATATTCGATACCTGAGAGAAAACCTCCCAAAAGATACTGTCATTTTCGCTAACGGCAACATACTCAACCGATCCGATGTGCAGCCATGCCTAGAAGCCACGGGTGCTGATGCAGTCATGAGCGCCGAGGGCAATCTTTCCGATCCTACCATATTTGCTAAACCGCCGGCTGATGGGCAGGACAACAGGGAGTATTGGCGGGGCCAAAATAACCAAGAGGGTTACCGAATAGATGGCGTTATCCGACGATACATGAGTATCATATACCAGCATGTTCTGGAGGAAACGCCGCCCAAACGGCCAGAGCTGTATATGCCGGGCGACCAAGAAGCTCCACAAGCTTTGAAGGTCGAGGCGGATGATGTTTTGGCCAGCGGTGGTCCTCCCATGAAGAAGCGTAAAAAGGAACAAGCTTCGAAAATGTCTTCGCCGAGTGTGAAAGTCATGCAAGGCCATTTCTTCCAGCTCCTCAGACCAATGTTATCGACGCATACAGATATAAGAGATGCTCTTGCCAGATGTCGGGTTGGTGATATTGCGGCTTTCGAGCATGTTCTCAGCATGATTGAAGATGCCGTAAAGGTTGGGCTTCAAGAGCATGAAGCGGAGATTACAGAGGAACAGACTAGGCCTAAGGGTGGCCTGGGAGATAGTCAAGAGCCTTCTGACGACGCTGTGAACTCCTCAGAAGAGACGATTTCGAAGTACAAGAGGCCGTGGTGGATCTGTCAGCCGCATATAAGAATGCTGCCAGAGGAAGCTCTCAAAGTAGGAGCTCTGAAGCTTAGCAAAAAGGAGCTGGTAAAGGCAGAGGTGGAGAATGAGGCTGGCAATAACGTAATTACGAAAGACGGTTCCAGTGCTGAACGATACGAATCTCGGACATCGGAAATGAGGCCTGGACTTCCTCGACCGGCCCTCGTCTGCGGCTGAGATGGCTAAAGACATCATGAACTGAAAATGAGATTAAATCACTATTTGAACCCCTTGCAAGACAAGAGAAGGACGACTGAGGTCTTGTCAATCCAATGTAAGCGAGCTCTTTCATGAATCCGTTCCATGCTCCCACAGCTGTCAGAATAGCATCCAAGCGCTACTAGTCAGAATCTGTGAGTCTACCTAGGACAGGTCACCGCAAAGAAAATTACGGTAATAGGACGTATCAATAGCTGTGACAATGGTATAAGGGGCTCTACTATCAAGAAAGTGACACCTTACTGAGGTACGAGCACTAACAGTCAAGAACAGTAGGAAGATCACCAACTGTGACTTGCATGAAGAGCATGAAAACACCATCTTATGAAAAGGTATGCTTTTCATGGTCAAGGAGCAAGAACCCTCGTACCGACCAGTCGAATCAGTAATCATCACTACTTCCTATTCGACATGGCCAACCCCACAGTTAACGTTGAAGAAAATTACCCTCACGATCACCTCGGACACTGCTATTATAACCAACACGACATTGCTGTCATCCTACTTCTTCCTGATCGTACCGGCCTTGGGCTTCTTATGTGCCAGCCCGCCTTTGGAGGGTTTCGCATTCCTCTTCTTGCCACCAACTCGCGTGGTAGCTCCACCTTCGTACTCGTCGGACTTTTCGATGTCTTCATCTTCGTGGTTGCTAACGTTCACTTCGTATTGGCCTCTCTTTCGAGGAGGCTTGGCCGATCTTGGACGAATTTTGGACGTCTTAGTCTTTTCATTTCCCTTTCCTTCATTTTCCTTAGGATGTGGATCGTTCCTTTCAAGCCGGAAGTCATTAACAATCCTTTGAACCCGGTGTCGGTGAATATTGATGGCACCAAAGGTTCTATGAGGACGTGGGTCGTCAGAACCATCCTGAACTGTGCCTTCAAACTCTTCATTGAGCCGTCCAGCCCACTCTCTCTGTCTAGATGCAGGAACTGGAAGTGGAAGGAAGCTCTGGGGATTACGGTCTGGATGGAGAGCGATCAAATCGTCCCAAAGTTCTCGGTGCAGGTCATAGAGGAAGTCGTCCTCAATTTCAAGCCATGGTATGCTACGTGGCCGTGTGACAACTCCGGTGACGCGCTGGAAGACCTCGCGTCGCCAGTTATTCAGGATGTAGATGTCGCGTTGGTTGTTGAAATCGAATTCTGGGAGGTCATCGGCCGCTTCGTTGGACCAGCGGTAATTCCGGTTCCTGAAGACGAGAGCCGTATACTGGCCGTTGCGCAAGTACTCGATCATCATCTTGGTATGATCATGTACTCCCTGTGTGGCACCTTGGCGATCAGAAGTGATCATGACACCATGCTCTACCACATCGTTTTCCTGGGTGTCCCCTTCCCCTTCTCCCACATCACTAGGACTCTCACTCCACCAGGAAACATCATCTGGGACTGGCATCTCCGCGTCCACTTCTGGTCGCTGTGAAATATTGACAGCTGGGATACCAGACTTCTGCCAAGCCACAGCAGCGGCGATGAAGTTGAAGTTGTGACGCCTAAGATGTGCTTGAAGGGAGTCGATGTCCCGACGACCGGTGAGGTCGATTAGCCGGGCAAGCCTATTGTCTCGTTCAGATCGGAGCTGTGCGGGCCCACGGAAATAGCTATAGGATTCCGTAAACTCGTCGAAAGCAAGCTGATTTTCCATGTATAGGTCTCTAGCTTGGATGACGTCCCAACCAGCCTCTCTGAGCAACATGACTGCTTCTGATCTCTTCAGCGGGACAGTGCCTTCCAGCTGGCGCGCCTCTTCGACAAGTTTCCACAAGAACGCGGCAAGCCGTCGTCTTTCTCGCTCAGAACTTGCGTCATATGGATACTCAATGAAGTCGTCACTCTCCTGAGATCCTTCGCCATCAGCCTCTTCCTCTGATTCATCGCCACCATGTCGTATCCGTACGCTGAAGCTGGGGCGTATCCGTTCTCCACGACCAACGCGAGCTAGGGCTTGCATATGTTCTGCGCGCCAGCGATGGTACGCTCGGTCAACGTTCCATCCTGCGGCGATAAGGTGGTCGTCGATCTGCTCTGAGGTAAGGGGGTGTGGGGCAGTTCGATTTCTCATGGTTTGCCGACGCCTTTCGCGTTGATGGGCAGTAAGCGAGAAATCTGGAGCTAGGGGCTCCTGGTTAACGTCATACGGCTCGCCACCTCTGACATGAGGGTTTTCGTCGCGGGTACCAGCCACAGGTACACCCTCATCAGAGTCGTTGGGAGAAATGTAATCGTTATCTGTCTTTCGCTCCTTCTGTGGCTTGCCTTCGTCCGAACCGTCACCAAGCATGCTACCTTTCTTAGGCTTGGGTTTTGTCTTCAAAGGAGGCTTGCCAGAGCTTCGTGAGCCTTTCTTGGACGTCTCCTTGGAACGTCGGGCGGTGGTACCTGTGGAGATGCTTGGATGGGGAGTGGCAGGTTCTAAGAGGTATTAATATTCCTCAAGAACGAGGAGCGATTATGCATGAGAACTTACTAGAAGTGCTTGGCGTTGGCGAAGAGTCGGCATCATGAGCGGTGGCGTTGCTGGAGGTGGCTTTGTCCGTGGCTCTAGCCTTGCTACCTTTGACCACTGTCTCCTTTTGTCTCGATGCCATTGTGAGCGTTTAGCGATGGTAATGGAGCGAAGCAGACAGAAGGTATATTGTTGTGCAAGAATTCTACCAACTTTTCACGCCAGTTGACCAGGATGTACCATACACGCACCTCAGAGCGCGGTCTTGCCTGTGTGCGGCAAAGAGTATCGGTGAAGTTGTGTGGAAGTCTGGAAGCTCTCCTGCGAGCGAGATATATGTCTAAATACCCTCGCGATGAGGTTGAGGGGTTTTGGAGGAGGTTTGTGATGGAGCAGCAAATTTAGTCGCGAAGAATGAAGAGCTTGCAAAGACGCGAAGAGTGACACGCCGCAATCACAATATCTATGTCTCTATGGTAAAGTGTTTGCTGAGAAAATTGGCAAGCCGCTCTGGAGTGTTCAGAATCATCCGATGAAGGGAGGAGCTTCTTTGTTGGCACTGGAAGGAAGAAGCATATGGAAGGGTTGACTTCACCTTTCTACGATAAAGACTGGCCTTTGTGGCATTTCATTGCTTCTTGCATCTCGGACTATAGAATTGCAGTATGGGGCCTTCGTTATCCTTTCCTCCGACACCGTTGTGCAGGTTCATTAGCAGTCTTCGTCTTTGCACACAGTTGCGCCCCGTGCCCGCTCGTCTCGCTCGTCGTCAATTCTACTCTTCAGCTTCGCCTTTCTCTTCTTGGATGCGTGCAACCCTTATTCGGTGCGGCCGGTTGGAACGCTGGTGGAAGTCTTTGGAAAATCGTACCAACACCGACGATTGTGAGTGTTCAAGGAGCTCGTTAAGCACATAGGGTGTGCTAATTCCACTTGGACGCCATCTACCAGAGCTTTACCTACAAATCCAGCGTTGAATTCGTCCTCCAGCGCCGCCAGGACGATACCTTTGCTTTAATTGGGTAGTTGTCGCCGTTGGCCATGACCATATGGGCGGCCCCCTTATTGGGGAGGATCCTTTGACCTCAAATGGTTGGACTGCAGAGTAATATCGGACAAGTCTTTTCGTAGCTCTCGCACTCTTTCGGAGCTGTCTTGAAATCCCAGCGATTGCAATGCAGGAGACCGAGCTGGCGTGCGATGGCGGGTCACGGTCATTACTAACTTTGGTACGCGGGCCAGCGGCAGAAAGCAGTCGTGATCCTCCAACCGTGCTGGCATATCGAGATTGGTAGTGAGCGTCATCTAGTGCGGACATTGTTCCCATCAGCATCTCCTTCCCCATGACGGAACGAGACGGCCGCTGCATTCACATCCCAGTCGTTTCGCGACGAAGAATGACATCTGAGAAAGCATATGGGTAGCGAGGTTGGCTCTTTAAAGCTTGCGGCCGACCTCGCTACTGAAATTGAGTTGTCGCTGGTTAGAAAGGAAGGCATTCCAATGCCTCTCGTCGAGCAACAAGTCGAGTCGAAGACGCCATTGAGGTGGATGCTGGATCTCCAGCAACTGGTTGTCACGGTGCCGACGGCGACATCATCTGACAGTCGTTTGAATGAGTTGAAAGAAACCTGACTTCGATCGGCAATTACTTTTACATGCGTCGGCCGAATTCCTACACACTAAATGAATACACCGACCGAGGACGAGCTGCCAGCCTACATGGTGAAAGCGCGGGGAACGTTCGCGGCAGATCCGTGGATGGGATTGAGCGAGCCTCTAGATTGACCGGGGTATGACCTAGCAAAGACAACGTTGGTGAGGTTAGACTATCAAGATCAGACGAATGCGTCTTTTGTGAATCCGATAGTCTACGATGCGTAGTGTGCGGCTCTAGCGAGGAACCAGCCAGCTTCTGAGGGCGATCTTCTGCCGCGCAGGCCTTACTCCGTACCTTGTAAAGTCGGCTACCACAATCAGGAAGTGGATTCTGAAGGAGTTCAAGAGACAGAAGCTGGTGATCAAAGAGGAATTAGCAAGAGCCTGTTGGTGACTTCTCTAGAGATAGATTCTAGGTCTGTAGGCGAGGGATTCGACGTGTATTCGATAGGAGGGGTCGATGTGTATTCGAGACGAGATATCGACGCAGATCTCGGCTGAGGCCGAGTTGCTATTAATGCTGGTCCTCGAAAGGGACAACGGGCTTCTTTGCTCTAGTAGATCGACGAGGATGTATGTTGGCCGCAGGCGGTAGTCGCAGGTGGTTGCCGCAGGTGGTTGCCGCAGCCAGGTTTTCCTTTGGTTACCTAAAGTTGGGCGCGTCGCAGCTAAATTTTGGTGGGGTAACTACTCTGTGCCAAACGGCAAAAAGAAAGCGGAACCCAACTTTTAGAACAGGGAACTCGGGAAGTGTTATCAAGTTCACGAATATTTCGGAGACACATTACAATAGATACCTTAGAATTCAAGGTACCTACAATGAGCGCTGCCCTGGCGGGCCATTGAGTACCTAAATAATCTCATTTCGTCCGTAGGTGCTGTTTCCATTGACATTTGACGATTATATGGTGAGTTCTTTGAGCGGAGAGATCTCACGCGTTGCTAACCAAGACTAGCCAACCTCCGTTATAAATTTCTCTCAAGACTCGAGATGGCTCAACGAAACATCCCCACCTTGGCTGATATTCGATTAGATACCAATCTTTTCGACTTCAGACCGTTTCAAGGCTGCGATAACTGCGATGGCTTGTGCTGGGTGCTCACGACAAAGACCTCCTTTAGCCGCCTTCTCAATCAACAACCTATTACACTCTTCCACGGCCAGAAGTTGCAGCTGTGGGACTGGGCAATGCGAGGATGTTCTTTTGCGAGGCTGCTGTGCGGTCCCGTGGAACGACTCGCGGGTTTCCCCGACACCGTCGGCTTTGAACTCAGTCGTGCGGCGAGACCATGGGGTTTGCCGCCGCATCTCCAGCTCCTAATCGTCCAGGACGACAGGAGCACTGCGTCGTTCTCTTTGTCGTTCTACCTTGAAATAGTTACCGGTCCAGGTAAGGTTGGTCACTCTTCCTACAGGCCTGACTAACAATTTTCGCCAGACGACCCCGCTGCATCTTTTCTAGGAGCACGACCAGTGAATCCCGATCCGGCTTCGCCTCGAAATCTCATAGTCGTTTCTGAGTGGCTCACACACTGTACGACGCAAAGAAAAGGGCATGAGAGATGTCCTAAATGGGAGCTAATAAATTCCAAGCTTCCAACTCGCGTCATCAGCGTCGCGTTGCCTGATGGGTTGCCGAGACTATATATCCCTGAGAAAGAGGAGGTGGGACGGTATGCTGCGCTGAGTTACTGCTGGGGTGGTCCGCAGCCTCACCGAACGACCGTGGCGAATCTGTCTGAATATACTCGAGGACTTCCAATGCAACAACTGCCGGCGACCATCCTGGATGCAATAGCGTTAACACGCTCATTATTGATCCCGTACCTGTGGGTGGATTCATTATGCATTATTCAGGATTTGGAGGAGGACAAGATTCGAGAAATAGCTACTATGGCCCAAGTCTATAAGAATTCGTGGGTAACCTTCTCTGCTGCTAGGGCGTCCGCTTGCAATGAGGGTATTTTGGGAATCCAGGAAGATACAGCAGCAAGGTTATCAAAGTCGAGCACTATTCCAGTAACATGTCCCAATGATTCCCTCGGTAGCGCAATGCTGTATCCGGCAAGATTTCAGATGGCGCCGAAATGGTATAGCAGGGAGGGGAAGGTCCCGGTTAACAATCGAGCGTGGACATATCAAGAAACCCTCCTCGCCCCACGAGTCGTTAGTTACTACCATGACGCCATTGAGTTTAAATGCCTAGCCGGGCTGCACAGTAATGATGGACTGAAAGCTGAAGAGCTTGACGAAATTAAACCGGCTGACCAAAGACAGGCAAAATTGGATTCGGTCTTTTTCCTGGACTCTAAAGATGGACTTTCGGCAGCTGAGTTTCCAAACTTGGAAGTGCTATGGAGCCGAGTCGTGAAGGAATACAGCTTCGGCAGACTCTCTTATCCCGACGATAAGCTTCCTGCTGTTTCCGCCATTGCGTCCGAGTTTCAACGGTTATCCGGGGATACGTATCTGGCTGGGCTGTGGCGAAGGAGTCTTGTACGGGAGTTGCAGTGGAAGAAATCGTCCTGGCGGAGCGGGACTATTGAATCAACAACAGCTCCACGCCGGGCTTATCGTATCCCAACATGGTCCTGGGCCTCCATTGACGGGAGAATTTCGAATGAAACATCTCAACATCTCATCTCGGACCGCGTTGAAGTCTTGGACTGCAGGGTAAACCCTGTATCCGAGCAGGCCCCCTTCGGTCACGTCGATGGAGGATACGTGGCGATTCGCGGACCGGTAAAATGTGTGGACTTGAAAGACGCATGGGACAACTTTGGCCTTGGCCAGGAGCACCAACGTCCATATGAAAGCCGGAAGATAGGCTTGTTTTCGGCGGACTTCCGATGGGATATCTCGGCAGATGCGGAGGACTTCAGAAGGCACTGGGGAATACCGCCCGATCGAGGACCGCTGTGGCTCCTCGGCCTTTCGATGAGACCGCGCGACTCCTACGAAACATGCGGACTGATACTGCTCGAGACGAGTGATAACCGTTATGAGCGGGCTGGGCTCTTCTATATTGGTTCAGAATATTACGGTGGCAAACATTCAGACGTTGGACGGTTCGCAGACCATTGGGGCGATGATTATGAAGTGCGAGCTGTGACGATCTGCTGAAATGAAAAGGAGTCATCCTGTACACCAAATTTCCAGAAGCACAGATTTCCAAACTGTACAGTAGTACTTATAGGTGCCGGTATAAAATGAGAACATAGCCCAGTGCTATAGACAACTCGTTTAGTCCACGTCCAAATCTGGTCTCCATTATGGCTCCATCTGAAAGTGACCTTTGTGAGCCTCCTTGCGCGGAACAGATCTGGGTGTCTCGGTTGAGTCAACATAGCGTGTCGTGCGAAAGCTTTTCCGACGTGAGGCACTTTGCAGCGTGTTCAGCTAGGGGAGACAGAGGGCGTGTCGTACGGTGAGGTGCAGGCGGGAACAACTCTTCAATGACTAGGATCAGTTGACGTTGCACAGTCCAACATGGTGTATACTTCGTAATTTGTTACTTACTTCCCCATTGGGCGATTTGTAGGATTCAGAATTTCACCAAGGAATTCCGCTTGACTTTGGCCAGGGTTGCGAGCTCACGAAGCTTTGAAGGCACTAAGAGTAGTTTGCCAGTTCAGTGGTGATGTGTTTGAAATAGTGTGTCATTGGAGAGCGGGGACTGCGGTCCTTTAGGTGAATCGGTTTAAGGCGAGCAGCTCGATGGGGTCGAAAAAAAAATTCAACGGCCAGGCAGCAGCGTTCACATCAGCGCCTTGAGCGCACCTAGGGGTGAGCGTCGCCGCCCTACGCTCACCCGTAAGAACGGGAAGGGCAATATCTGGTCGAGGTGGTTCGAGTTCTGCGCCCCTGTGGGGGGAGGCCAGAGCGCATTCTCTCAAGTCTCGCCAGGAAGTGGCTCAGGACCATAAACGGGCTCCTGACTGTAGAGGATCCCGAACCAGCTCCAAGGAGCCCAACAAGCTCATTGTTTCGCTGTCCGAACAAGTATCTCGGTGAAGTTGGTCGGAGATTGGATTTGAAGAAGAAGAAGAGGGCCTCGCTGATCCATCGTTACCTATAGGAGCACTCCTGGTCACGAGTATTCCGTTCGACATTGTCGAGAAGATGGTGGAGCATGCGTACAGAACCTTTCGTGACTGGCCGGCATGGGTAACTTTCGCCTTGAGATCTCGAGTCAGTCAATATCCGGATCGGATCGAAGCCCTATGGCGCACTCTAATCATCGATGAGCACGGTATCGGCAAGCGCGCTTCATTGGAAGACGGAGCAGGTTTCGAGTCGTTGATCAGTACTGAGAACTGGACAGAGTTAGCCGCTTGGCTGCATAAACGCACATCACGACATCAGAAGCGGAAACTCATTTGGACGAGACGTGGGTTCTTGGGCCTGGAGTGCAGACACGTACAGGCAGGGGATAAAGTGTGCGCGCTCTGGGGTGGGCGGTTGCCGTTTATATTGAGAGAGCAGGAGGGTTCTGTCGTCATAAAAGATGGATCTGCTCAGAAGGCTCATGTCTTGATTGGTGGAGAATTGTTATGTCCATGGGTTGGCTGGTGGACAGGGAATAGATGTAGCACGACCGGAGGGTTTGAGTGTAGAAGATATCTGTTGTGTAGCCTTCCGAGCTCGCGAAGAAATGTGAGATCTGCTCTCAGCGTCGGACTGGAGCTAGCCAGTTAACGTGCCAGTCGTTCGCCCTGACGTCGCCTGGCTCTGATCCTTGGAAATCGTGGCTGAGGTAGTGCGATTGCCAATCTAAGATCTTGCGGAGTGGATCCATGTGCTGTTGCAATAAGTTAGACCAGAACCCCATTCTGTCGTGTGAAGTCCTACGTGATCACTGATTTCGATGCATCGCTTGCAACAAGTAGCCCAACAGACGATATCCCAACCTGTCCCGGTCAACATGTCGACTGAGCAAAGATTCAAGCTCGCCATTTTAGATGACTATGCTGACATAGCGCCTGCCAAGTTCTCCTCTATCTCGGACCGTCTTGATATTGTGGCTTTCCCAGAGACCTTGAATGCCAAATCCACCTCTGGAAGGAAGGAATTGATTGAGCGTTTACAGCCCTTCGCGATCATATCCACGATGCGGGAAAGAACTGCCTTCCCGAGAGAAGTTCTGACGGACTTGCCAAATTTGAAGCTGCTATGTACAACGGGCATGAGGAATGCTTCGATCGACCTGAAGACCTGTGCTGAGAGGGGTATCGTCGTGGCAGGGACGACTGGGCAGACCAATACCGATTCACCTCCACCTCCACCAGGATATAACCCTACAAACGAGCATGCTTGGGCGCTGATTCTGGGTCTAGCTAAGGGCATTGCTTCTAATGACAAAGCCGTCAAGGAAGGTGGTTGGCAGTCTGGACTGGCATTTGGCCTTGCAGGTAAAACACTTGCGTTATTAGGACTTGGAAGACTAGGTGCTGCGTGCGCGAAGACGGCCGTGTACGGCTTTGGGATGAAGATCACTGCATGGAGCAATAGCTTGACGCAAGAAAAAGCCGACGAGTTGGCCGAGGCTGCTGGGCTGCCGAAAGGCACGTACAGAGTGACAGGCAGCAAACAGGAGCTATTTGAGACTGGGGACATTCTGAGCATTCATTATGTCCTGTCCGACCGGAGTAAGGGCATAGTTGGAGAGAAGGAATTGAGCGCCATGAAGAAGAATGCTCTTCTGGTCAACACCTCACGCGGGCCATTGGTCGACGAGCAAGCATTACTGAAGGTATTGAAAGAAGGTAGGATCCGAGGGGCTGCTCTAGATGTCTTCGACGTCGAGCCTTTGGCGAAGAGCAGTGAGTGGAGAACGACGAGGTGGGGACAAGATGGCAGTAGCGAGGTCTTACTCAGCCCGCACATGGGCTATGTGGAGGAAAGGGCGATGCACACCTGGTACCAGGAAACTGTTGAAAATGTGGAGGAGTGGTTGAATGGGAAGGAAGTCAAGAAGCGAATCCAAAGCATTTAGTAGACGTGATAGCAATTGTTAATTCTGCGCAAGAGCCTCACGGCAAACTATCGTCATTCTTGATCTGCACCTTTATGGCACCTGTCTTCGGATCTGCTGCAGTCTCAAATGCTTTCACAGCATCTGAGAGATTGAACCGATGCGTTACAAGCTTGCCCATGTTTATCACGCCACTTTGCACCAGTCTTATCGCCCGTGGCCACGTGTTGGCATATCGATATTGATACTGCACGTCAATTTCTTGCGTGCTCAATCTCATGAAAGGTATCTTCATCTCATTCTTCCCAACGCCAATGATGAAGACCTTTCCACCGAACTTCAAGGACCATATTGCATTTGCCACAGAGGATTCGACACCAGTACACTCAAGGGCAACGGCAGGTCTGATGCCACCCATAGCTTCGATTATACCCTCCGCGCTCTCTTCCGCAGATTTGCCCATCTGAACTTGGTAAGTAGTAGCACTCGGCACAAGATCCTTAGCGAACTTTAATCTCCCCGCGTCGATGTCTGTGATCACGAGCGGACAAGCTCCAGCGGCCTGACAGCATAACAGCGACACCAGGCCTATCGGGCCAGCACCGCAGATTAATACCGGATCCCCTAGTCGTATGCCCGCACGTTGCATGCCTGCAAGCACCACTGACAAGGGCTCCAGCAGACTCCCATTCTCAAAGCTCATATCTCCTATCTTATGACACCACACTGCTGGGTGCTTGATGTATCTCCTTAACAACCCGTCTACCGGTGGTGTACTGAGGAAGAGGACATTCTCGCAACCGTTATATCTGCCGGTCAAGCAGGGCTCACAAGAATGGCAGGGAATGTTCGGCTCAATGGCAACACGGTCACCTGGTTTCAACGATGTGACAGATGGATGAACGGCAAGAACGACGCCTGCGGATTCGTGTCCAAGGATATGGTCGCCCTCGACAGTCATGGGCCCTATGCAGCCAGCATGCCAGAAATGCATGTCTGAGCCGCAGATTCCTGTGCTCTTGACGCCAACGTAGACGTCGCCTTCGCCTAGATCTTTTCCACTTTTGACATCGTCGAGCGAGGGGCTGGACTCAGCGACCCAGAGTTCGTGCTTAGGGTTTGTGTAGACGCCGACATTGGACTTAGACTGCGTTTCAACTGAAGGTGTGGAGGACATGGTGGGGGGTCGTGTAGTGGGTTTGATGGTGGTACCTGACAAGGACTGTTGCGGCTTTTTTCAGGTATGCATACGAGAGGACTCACAACTCAGTCAGTCAATTAAAAGTGAGAGCATCTAGCAAATTTGTCAAAGCTGCACAGTCTATTGACTTTATCTTGTGAAAAGCGCTTGCCAAACATCCTTCCCCGAAAGCCCCGCACCATCATCACCATCCCACCGGAGGACCAACCCCACGCCGGCTAAATTGTGGGGCATGTCGGTTGTTTGTTGATCAGGGGGTCAGGGATGTTGGCAGAGGACAAGAATGCAAGCGATCAAAAAGTCTCCCTTGTCAGGTCATCTCATCCTCTGCCATAGTCGTCGTACATCTAAGGCCACTAACTCCAATTCGAGTGTTTCATGCACCTTTCAGCCTCCAACCGGTGGAGTCGACGTTGGGTCCAAGCCGATGCTGGCGCGTGGACACGGATAACTGGGGAACTGCGCGCCAAAGAAGCAGATCCCTTGTGATGAAAGAAACAGAGAAGGTTTTCCGGTAGCGGTTCACAACCTACAGCAAATCGAAGCTGGATGCAAAATTGTATGAGAAAAGTGCTAGTTTGCTTACTGTCCATCTCCGCCCGTTTTTTTACGGAACGACCACCAAAAATATTAGCGCTGGCCGATTCAGTGGCCTTGCCTTATTCACTGGCGAAACCAGATGATTCCAGGCTTTGAAGTCGTCGGCGCGAAAAGACACCCAATGCGTCGCAGACTCCTGTATCCCAGACCTCGCGTCAAACCTATGTCTCTAACATTAAGCAGAATGTCCGGGCAGGACCTATCCATCGTCTGATTAGGATCACTTCTCCATTTTTCAGGTCTCTCAGAAACGAGTAAATTGTGATTCTTTGCTGATAAGTTACTCATATTTGCAGAAGACCCTAAATCTCATACTCCGTTCTCCAATCTCTTTACGAAGAAGCATGGCATCTGCCAAATCCGTGGAAGCAGGCTTCCACTCAACCAGGACCGACTGCGGCGAGAACGATGATCAGTACAACCCGCAGCATGGACATGGTGCACCACATCCCGGACAGGGTGAACCACCTGAATACACCGCCAGTAGCTCATTATCAAGGCTCAGCGGCCCTCTGCCCATTGTATTTCTTCCGTCCATCGACTTCATGTCCTATCGACTGCCAGCAGGTACACTCTCGGACGACGAGACTACTCGCACGACGACCGATCCAGAACTCACCAGCAGTCCTCCGGCTCTTTTTGCTCTCCTAAAAGAGCAGATAGCTCTACCTCCTAAACCGGTTGTGAGAATAAGGGGTACCCATATCGATCACCTTTATTCTTGGGGAACCACACGAACAGACTTCGACCTTACATTAGACGTAATGCCGTTGGTTATGCCTACATTGAAAACTCGGCTCACCTATGTCAACATTAAGCCGAATCCGGCAGATAGTAGCCAGGCCGATCCTCTCTGGTCGTGGGTGCAACAATTTTGTTACGATTCCGCCGAATGCAAAAGGTATGAGTAATGTTTCTTAGACATTCTCCGATTACCACTTGCTGATTGAAACACTTTGTATTTATGCTTCTACACAACAGCTGACATCTCAAGAAAAGTACTGACGACCTTCCCATAGCCTTACTCTCGAACGAATTGTGACCAATTGGGATACCGAATTCCTCGATCGAAAGATCCGCGTGGCAATACTTTCCACTAAATACAAGGGAGATCTTAAGATCACATTCCCCATCACTAACTCTAGGGTTGTAATAGCCAAGCAGTTACCGATCATGGCCTCCTCTGCCCGAGAACACTCCAACACATCGGGAAGGCAGAAATGGCTGGGGCGTTCGAAAGCTCCGCTCGAAGTGGCCGACCAAACCGTAGCGGCTTCCGCTGACGATGGAATCCACGCATACTGTCCTGTTCAAGCCATCTGGCCATACGCGTCTAGCTTTTCCGCTGCTGCGTCAACCTCACAGTCGAACTCGCTGTTCAGCACAAATGCTGGATACCAGTATGCGGTCCAGAGCGAGCAGGACTGGTGGACCGTGTGGAGAGAGCCCATCAGGAACGGCGTTTTGGCCAAAAAGCAAGGATGGGTAACAGTTGAAGACTGGAAAGATGTGATCCTTGACCAAGTTCAATGGGCGGAGCCGAAGAAGAGCTGGGGTACTTCTGCTGACGACTGGCATACCTACATGAAGGGGATCAAAATGAGAGGCGCTCATCGGGCAGCGCCCGGAGACATTGTGAAGGGAATAAGATTTGCAAATTCAATAGGATTGTGAACGGAATGGATCAGGGGAGCGATTTCGAGTGCGAGTTCAGGGCTAGGCGAATTCGCGTGCGGGGTACTTCGCACACAAATCGTTTTACGGTGGCATCTCATGGGCGTGGATCTCAGGCACCCATCTCGTAGGCGTGGATCTCGTGCGTGTATCTCATAGGCGTGGACCTCATAGGCATGCATCTGTGCATCTCATAGGCAGCATCTCATAGGCGTGCATCTCACCGGCATGTACCTTATAGGCGTGTATGGGCATGTATCTTATGAGCATGGATCTTATGGGTGTGTATCTAATAGGCATGCATCCCACAGGCATGTACCTTATAGGCATATGGGCCTGCATCTCCTACAGGGGGAACTGGATAATTTCAGTAACGATTTGTGTGCGAAGTTACCCCCGCACCCGAATCGCCTAGCCCTGAACTCGCACACGAAATCACTCCCCTGATCCATTCCGATTGTGAATGCCTTTGTAACATTTTTGCAATTCAGCATTTACCGAAAATTAGGGTTTGGAGGTTCATAGTGGAAGAATTGTTACAACAGTGAGGGCGTGCTAGGGCCGTATGCGAATTTAGAAGCTCTGATAGGGAGTTCAGACAGCAGCCGGGATGTGTGCGTTATCGGGAGCTACATGGAACTTAACGTTGCAACTACATAGGCAACTTTAGCCAGCTTGCAGGGGACCAAATATTAGGCTCCCTCGAGGTAATTAACGCAGGGAATTGCTCTTGGAGTGGCTCAGGAAGTTGCTCAGGAAGCGCTCAGCGATGCTCACCCCTCAAACTCAGGCTAAAGCAGCCTTGCTCACCCTCTAGGCGAAACCAGATTTGGCCGAACAGAAAAATCATTTGCGACTAATCTAGGTAGTTTCAAAGCCTCGCGCGAGCTCTTTAGTATCCAGCAGAGATCTTTTCTTGAAGGCAGCCTCGTCCGTCAAGTGAAGACATAAGGTTCGTCTCTGACTTTGCACATTAAAGCACCCAACAACGTTCGAGACGTTTCACAAAGCCCCAACAGTGCGCGACTCCGGCTACATGAGTGTCGCAAAGCGATGCCAGTGCTAGAATCAGGTTGTACGGTAGCGGAATGTTGCTAGAAAGACTCTCTACTTAGGGGTTGTACGGTGTCAAACCTCGGGTGTGTACAATCACAGGACAGGCATGCGTTTAGCTAGTGTTACGCCTGCTATTTGCGTGATGGTAGAACTGGGTGTATTCAGTGTGTGTGTCTTCTGTGTACCTGTCTAATTCTAGGTGGGTGCGAGACGCCTGTCTAAGTAGACAGTTGCCACATTGCCACAGCTTGCTAATCACAGGTCCTACGCTTGCGTGTACATTGCCACACATGCGTAATCACAGTACCATCTCATGAGTGTCACAGGCCCAACGCATGCGTGTACATTTGCCACACACGCGTAATCACCGTGCCATCGCATGAGCCGAGGTTAGGTGGTGGCAGCTTAGGCATTGCTTTCGCAGCCATTCCTGGCAGCCAGGCGGCCGGACTTGACCATTTGGGCACCGGTGCCTCTTTTCCATTCTCCTTTTTGGGGGCACTCTGGAACCATGTCTGTGAAATACCGCATGAGATAGAGCCACGCTTGCCAAATTCCAAGGTCTACTTGGTCATCCAGATTTCCACGATAGGGTCTCAGCGTGAGCTCCGTTTCCTGCACTTGAACCTGACCTTCGTGTTGATTGGCTTCCACAAAGCTGTTCTCCATGGCTGTACGCACAGTACTTCTACTTTTAGCGGAGATTTTCAAAATTCCTTTCATGATGTTTGCCAAAGGGTCGGAGATACCTCAGATCTTTACGAAGGGAGTATATGGAAGGTATGGGACATTTGATTGATTTTAGGTTGTTCCAGATGGCTTGTCGCCGCTGTTGATCCCGTACTCTGGGGAAGAGTTCACCATCACGCATACGGCTCTCCAGTGCTTTCGAATCTTCCGAGCATAAACCTGGAACTCTCAATTACAATACTTCGACAGTAGCTCGATCCGTCAGGCCCATAAGTTCTCAGTCTCCACCCAAGATCGTGGACCAAATATTGAAAGGAGAGACGAAGAGTAGCCATTCGAAAACACGCGGGAGTCTTATTTCTCTCTTCGATAGCAGACTTTGGCTTGCAGTCGTAGAACCCCCAGAAAAGCGCGAGCTGCGAGGAACTGAGTTCGAGAGAGGTGGATACACATGACCGTATGAATTTGGAAGGTCAACCGCCCTGAGCAGTGCGCTTGACGGCTTAGCCTGTTAGAGGAGGTGGGCAGCGATTCAGAAATAGAGAATTTCGAGCTGATAAAAAGCGGCGAGGGAGGGGACATTGGAGTTTATAGAGTGAGAGTCCGGCCACGGTCGAACCGCTCGCCATAACGGAGGGTCACGCTTCCATAGCTCTAAGTTAGGCCAGAGACGGCAATCCGAAGTCGCCGCTTTTTCCATCCAACACTCTTCAGCTGAGGGCCTAATAAGGACTTCAGATTATGTCAGCTATGTCAACTTGGGGCTTGGGTTATCCCGGCTCCTGTGCTCACCCCCGGCTCAACCTCCGGCTCACCCGACTCCGGCGCTAGTCGCGCACGGCCTCACCCTAGGTCCAGAGCGGGGTGAGCTCGCTGCAGATTTCTGGTCTCTTGGCAGATATCTAGCACTTGGCGGAAAGTCGTTGCCTGACGGAAAAGCCCCCGAGAATGATAAATATCTTGAGGCGACCTTGACTCAACCGAATACCCTCGACCCGTTGGCATCACTAAGACCGTTCTTCAGCCTCTGGTAAAATGTCGCTCTTCACCAACACAGGCGCTGCCGCCAGCACCACACCCAACACCACCGGCGACATTTCGAAAGATGTAGCGCTCAACAGCCCGCCCGAAGATAGCATCTCAGAACTTGCATTTTCACCGACAGCCGACTTCCTGAGCGTCGCATCGTGGGATAACAAAGTCCGCATATACCAAGTTAATGACCAGGGCCAAAGCGAAGGAAAGGCTGCTATGGACTTTCAAGCTCCCGTTCTGACCACAGCATGGTCACTGGTAAGTTGAACTCTATACCTGACTTTAGCGTAGCTAACAGCTCTAGGACGGCACGAAAATCGTCGGCGCTGGAGCTGACAAACGAGTCCTCATGATGGACCTAGGAGCCAACTCAACTGACACCAAGACTGTCGCAGTACACGATCAGCCCATCCGAGTCTGCCGCTTCATGGACGTCAATGGCAGCCCTATGCTCATCACCGGGTCATGGGACCGCACAGTCAAATACTGGGATCTGCGTCAGGAAGCCCCTGCGGCAACACTCGAATGTCAAGAACGCGTCTACACAATGGACGTGAAGAACAAACTGCTAGTCATCGGCACCGCGGATCGATATATCAACATCGTCAATCTAGACTCGCCTCAAAAATTCTACAAATCAATGCAATCCCCACTGAAATTCCAAACACGCGTTGTCAGCTGCTTCATAGACGCTTCAGGCTTCGCAGTGGGCAGCATCGAGGGGCGATGCGCGATTCAATACGTCGAGGAGAAAGATGCGGCACTCAATTTCTCATTCAAATGTCACCGCGAGACGCCCACAACCGGACCGAACCGCGATGTCAGTAACGTATATGCGGTCAACGCCATCTCGTGGCATCCGCAACACGGCACCTTCTCCACAGCAGGTTCTGACGGCACCTTCCACTTCTGGGACAAAGATGCAAAGCACCGATTGAAGGGATATCCATCGGTGGGCGGCACAATTAGCTCTACGGGATTTTCGAGACAAGGCACAATATTTGCATATGCAGTCAGTTACGACTGGAGCCAGGGATTTCAAAGAAACACGCAGCAAATGGTCAACAAGGTCATGTTGCATCCTGTGAACCCGGAGGAGGTGAAACCTAGACCCAATTCGAAGAAGAGGTAATCCAATTGAGGCTCAAGGCAAAGACAGGGGAATGGAATGGTTGAGGGAATCGAGCACAGATTCTTTGCGGCAGGTGGCAAAATCAAAAGTGAAAATGATGTCGAAGAAATTGGCCAAAAAAACTTCTTGACATGCCGAGGATGCAGGATAGTCCTCACCAAGTGAGCAAGATTGCAAGGCCGACCTGCTTTCGCCGACGTGTACGGGAGCTGCAGATGGCCAGCTCAGCATCTTCGCCTCGAGTCACCCTGGAAACAGCAGGCCGAATCAAGCCATGCGAAGAGTGATTTGGCGAAGAATGGAATGAAGGGAACATGTCTGGAGAAGGGAGGCTATGATATGATGTATTAGATAGCACAATGATACCCAATTGAGGAATACTATATCCTTGGCTAAGTCCAACGCCTCTTCGGCACACGATCTCATCTCGAATGAAACGTACCATGGGCTGAACGTTTTTAGTTTCTTGAATCGACGATACTGACGGCCGTCATGAAAGAACGTATAGATATCATTCACTCTCATCTCCGGTCTCGTCACCATTCATATCATGCCGTAACTGATCCTCGGGCCCATAGCCGTCCAGCTCCTCTTCATCTGGCGCTGGCTCTTCCTCGTCTTCTGGGTCGTCGTCGTCGTCGGCGTCCGCCTGAGTCTCATCACCATCAGCACTTCCGTCATCGTCGTCCTCATCGTCATCTTCGCCTTCATCGCCGTGGACGTTGTCGCCCCGTTGACCTTTGCCAGCGCCGTTCGTCAATGGCTGGTCATGGTTCGACGTGACAGAACGCGGCGGGGCTTTCTGCTGCCCATCGAGAGGAGCAGCGCCAGTATAGCCCTCCGCTTTCCCAGCCCCTTGTGGTCCACTCCTTCCCTCTCCCCCCTTTTCCCCCTCCACTCTCGCCCTTTTCGCCTCAGGCTCCCCTCTATCGTCTTCACCCTCTTTCCTCTCCTCATCCCCGTTTTCACTGGACCCAGCGCCGACCCCACTTTCCCTTTGTTTAACCTTCTCCCTGTACCCCTTCCTCTTCCCCCTCACCACCGTCTCCCACACTTCCAGCTCCCGCTCCAATCGTCCGCCAACTTTCCCGTCTGCGCCTACCTCTCCGAGCCCCATCACGCCACCCATCTCGATCTCCTGAATCGCTTTCAGCACGTCCTGCGGGCCTATGGTTTTTTTCGTCGTGACTTCATTCGAGTGTGATGCGAGGTAGGATATGAACACGGAAGCGGCTTTGGTGAGGGCGAGGAGGGCGTCTTTCTGGATCGAGGTATTTGGCGGGAGGGTGCCGCGCGCGAGGCGGGAGGTGAGTGTTCGGGGGAGGAGGAGGTCCTAGACAGAACCAGTTAGTTGGGTGCTCTTGACGTGTTGCGCGTAGGAGATGCAATTATGTCCCGTGGGGAGGAGGCAGTAAAGCATCAAACGTTGTGTTGTACTGTCTAAGAGTGATTCAGCACTCACATCTATGCCCGTGCTATCTGCATCGGCTTTGGTACTCGTCTTGTGCGGTTTTGAGGTCGGCGACGTCTCTGTTGCGACGGGCATAACTGAGGTGTCACCGTCCAAGTTCGACGGCGCGTGGCTAGAAGACGTGGCAGAGGCAGCCCCGACATCTGCAGGACCCGAGGTTGACGCCGTGCTTTTTCGAGGCATGACAATGGCAAGAGGGAGTCTGTACAGGATCGTAAGGGAAGTGGTGCGGGAGAGAGCGAATGGATGCGGGAGGAGAGAAGGTCCCGAACGCGTAGTGACGTTTCCAGAATCTCGTCAAGACAACGCCTTCTTTCGGACGCGTAGATGCGAAGTTCGCGGGTGTGTCAAGTTTTAGATCAGGAATTGAATTGCTCAGCGGGCATAGAGGGTATTGGTTTAAAGCGTGTCGAATCTCGAGCATGGGGCGTCAGAATGTTGTGTTTGTGACATTAAAGTTGCACAAAGAGTTGCTCATGATTTTAAAGGTCGGCATCTACGATTCAAACTTTCTTCATATTCTACAGAATGGTATCAACTCTGCTTCGAGACTACTCTGGCGCTCTTTCGTAACACGCCCCTCTCTTCAGGTGATCTGGTTAACCTCGCATTTCGCACCCACGCTCGTCCTCATTTGAGAGGGGTGACTTGGTTCCCTTTTATGGCGAGTTTGGGGCCTTTCCTATGTACACAGTAGTTCCTACGCCTCACTCTAGGGGATCTGAGATGGGAGTTACCGTAAAAGCAAAATACTCTTGCTCTATGCTTAGGATGTAGGCACGACTGCACAGTTTTTCTCTGCCCTTTGGAGCTGCTCTACAACTCTTTCTCGCTCTTTCTCTCTTTTCCAATTGGCATCTTGCAACGAGACGATACATTGATGAGCTCTTGATATGCGTCCATGGAACCAGATTGGTATGATCCAAAGCAGACCCCGCAAAGCGTCAGCCAGCCTGGATTCAAAGCGTACTGCCTTTCACGGCTCCAGGCTCCCTCTCCATGTGATACCATACCACAGTCTCTTTACCTTGGCCAGCCTTATCGTCGTATTTCAGCTTGACATGTTCAGTCGACACGAACCCTTTGCGTGCGTAGACAGGCTGTCCTCTCGGACTAGCCTCTGTGAAGGCACGCACTCCCATCTCGTCCGCTCGCCGACAGCCAAAGTCGACAAGCGCGGAAGCGACGCCACGGCGCTCGTATGCTGGGTTGCAGAAGCAGATATCGAGTACTGATTGTCAGGAAAGAAGGGTTAGTCTGAAGCTATGGGTTGGACGCTGGGCAAGATGAAAGCTTCTGAGTTTCCTGGGCGTGCCGTTCTTGCATTGGAACCGGTATACTTACGAGCATGTGGACCTTTCATCCTACTCACTCTCCTGCCTACCGCGCTCTTAGCACACGCCCGACGACTTTTTGAGCGTGGAATGTACCATGAAACTCATCCATTACTCTCTGCGCATACTCATGCTCTTCTGGCTCAACCCAGTCAACCTCTGCCCTTTCTGGCCTACCTGCATCTTCACTGTAGAAGCACCACTTGGCCCCTCCAGCCATCTCGCCGGTCTTGTCGTCCACGACCTTTATGAAAACCACATTGTCGGGGTCGGCAGCAATTGCTGCACGATGGCGGGCAGCACCTTTTGCAAAGTCCGTTGGACCAGGATTAGAAGCGGGTGGGAAGAGAATGTCGTGGAGAGGATTGCCAGTGCCAATGAAGGCTTTGTATTGCATGCGCGTGAAAGCCTCGAGGTCTGCTTCAGTGACAGGAGTGATATGCCATGGATTAGCAGCTTCAAGAGTTGGCGTTGATACGACGTGGACGTCCATGCCTTCCCGCTGGTAAATTCAAATCGCTTCGTGATGAGTCCCTTGGCTGAGAAGTTTTGAGGCGAGCAATGTATGTGTGTCAGGGTGTAACTAGATATTCATTAGGGTGTATTCGAATATGCCTTTTGTTAACAGAGATGAGCATTCAAGGGAGTAACCTGACATCAGGATTGAGCTGTGATCGAAGGAAGTGTGCATTTTGCTCTCCATTTTAGCCTCTCAAGCCTCCGCTCACCGCACTTTCCCACAAGGCATGCAACTAGCAAGATGTACAGGTTCCCGAACTTGTGTCAAACGCAAGTTTGGTGCGGGTCGGTAGATACGTGGAGACAAATTACATTTAGTGTGACAACGCTCGACCCCAAAAATTCTGTAGGCACGCTCTTTCGTGCGGCCTTTTGAACCAAACGAGGTAAATTCAAATCTTACCAGTCTTAACAGTTGGACATTAAGCACTACACCGGCTGCATGGAAGTTTGTGCGCGAATTCTCAATCGGACCTAATCACCAAACTAATATCTATCTATGGCTCTAGAACTTGGTGTGAGAGCATCGCCAAAAGCACCGGGATTCGAAAGATGCGCCCAGAGTCGACGCCAGCCAAAAAGGTGGTTTCAAGCTTTCTGGGCCTCGCCAAAGATGGCAGGCCCAGTGAATTTCTTGCGCTGGAATGCGAAGTACCAAATTGTCCCGAAACCCATCAAAGCGCCCCACAATGTTGAACTCCAGTTCATGCTCTCAGGAGTCACTGGGACTGCAATTGGGAAGAAGGAGAACATCCATGTGATGCTGAGCCAGACCATTGAAAAGAGGTTGATGGGAAGACCCCACTTGCCCAAATTCCAAGGTCCCATCTGCAATGGTGCACCTGTAATGCGCTTGTAGATGACGATCGAGATTGGAATCATGTATGATCCGAAGTATGCCGCGACAACGAGTGAGACGATGGCATTGAAGGCGACAGCAGAACCGATGTTGATAAGACCCAAGAGCATGGAAATGATTGCGGACAAGCCAATGGAATACAGGGGCAAGTGTGTTCTAGGCTCAACCTATTGCGCAATGGTAAGCTGTAGTTACAGCACAGTGTTTTTGGTTTTGGTTTTGGTTTGGGGGGGGAGGAACTTGGGCTCACCTTCTTGATCCATGAACTTCCTGGGAGACCGTCATCGCGAGCGAAAGCCCAAGTGACACGAGAAGCAGCGGCAAGGACAGCCACAGCACAGAATATAAAGAGGACCAGTAGGAGAGCGGTTAGGCCAGTCGCAAACCCATTAGAACCTAGAGCTTCTTGGAAGACTTCCATGAAGGTAAATCCAGTTTCAGGAGTAAGAGCATTTTGGATGCTTCCAATGCAGAATAGGACCGTAAGAAGCATGCCAAAGCCGAGCAGACCATTGATGAACACACTAGCCATCAAAGCCCTAGGAACAGCTATTCTTGCTTGTCGGACCTCCTCGCTCATGTGGATAGCGCCATCAGCACCTGTATGTTGTTAGCTCACTCCCGTCAACAACGACCACTCTTTGACATACCGAGAAAGGCAAAAACAGTGGTGATCAGTCCAACGAAGAACGAGAGGCCTGGGGCGTAATTTCCGAGTGTAAGGTAATTGGCGAACACATCGTGTGCACTTGCGTGTGGGCCAAGGTACACTAATGGAACCAAGACAACAATGAAGCCGACGCAGTGGGTGATGAGAATTGTGCCCTCGACCCATGGAAGCAATCGGGCCAAGACTGTGTTGAAAACAACGCCAATGACGATCACGGCGTATAGCAGTAGCGTCCCTTGCCACCTCTCGAAGTTGTAACTTGGATAGTTCATGACGATCATGCCTTGGATGATGGTGCCGCCAAGGTAGAAAATGGCAGCCAGATCAGCCTGCCATGCGCACATGACTTGCCAGCCTGAGAGAGGAGAGTCGTTAGTCCGGGCACTTCAATATGCTGCGCGGAGAAAGCATAGGCAAATACTGACCGGTGATCCACGAAATGAAATTGCGATACTTTGGGGGTGCCAGCTCGTAAGTCCAATGATACTGCCCTCCGGCCGTTGGGAAACGACTGGTAAGCTCTGCAAGAGAAGCAACCACTGCGGTATAGCCAGCCCAGCAGAAGAGAAAGCCATAGACAAGGCCTGCAGGACCACCGTCCTGTAGTCCGACGTTGAAGACAGTGAGGAGGCCCTCCCACGTCACCTGCGGCAATTAGCAAAGAAAAGTCGCGTTGACCAGGAAACGCCCAGGAGGGACTGACCATGATTGTGCATGAGAAGCCAACCATAGCCCATACACCGAATCTTCTCTGAACAATGTAAGCACGTCTCCTCAGTGTGTAAACAGCAAATGGATCTCAGTACCTCCAACTCCGGCTTGTACCCAATTTGCACAAGATCATTGTCCTCGGTGGGATTGATCACTTGCTCGGTGTCGCCAACATCGTATGTTGCTGTGGCAGTGCCATTCTTCATCTCGTAGTCCTCCATTGGGCTCTCCGCAAAAGAAAAAGTAATTGACTTGGCTTCAAGGAATGCTCAACAACGCAAAAAATCGCGAGTGGACGAGAATGCAAAGCCACGTGGAGGTTCGAGCAGGAGGGGCCTTTAAGAGACAAGTAGTACTGTTGCTGTCACCAACCCCCCCAATCAATTGGTGCAAGTGGGTTATCTAACGAATTTGGGGGAGGGGGACCCCTCGCTTAGAGGCCCCTGGTTTACACGCATGGCCAACGTGCGAGGTGCCCATGCTTCGATCGGCAGGTGCGAAGAATTCCAGACTGGTCAAAACCTCATTTGGATATGCCATGGAGACGGTCGGTGCAGTAGTGGCGGCAGGGGGGGAAAAGATCCGTTGGTGAGTTTGAGAAATAGACGGTGAAGTCTTTTAGCGTTATCGGTCAACATAAAGTTCCACCGGGCTGAAACTACCGCACTGCCGGCATTTTGGGGCAGAACGCCTCTGCACTTTGGGATCCGCTCTCGTCCGTTATCGCATTGGTAATTGCATGTTGGTGACGAGGCAAGTCAGCGGGGGACGGCCATTAGCTGCCGGTATGAAGATCCCTATGCAGGCCAGGGGGCTAAAGCTTTAAGATGCTTCGGATCCGAAACTCTTACATTTCCTAGTTCACGCTACTGCTAAATATTTTCCACGCGGGAAGATGCATGGGAGAAGTAGCTTATCACCTCAACAGAATGTATCACAATCTTTTCGTCACTCGCCGAGAGCAGGATCTTGCGACTCCTTATCAACACTGCTACATGCGTGAAATTCAGAATCTTGATTGCTGCATTTTAAATCACGGGTGGGAGGAGTGTGACACGAGTGTGGCAGGAGCGTGGCCGGAGTGTGTCAGTTTGCCTCGGCGAAACTGCTCATTGAATTCTCAACTGAAGAGGAGAACTCACTAAGCTTTTGATAGAGATTTGAAGGTGTTGATGGTGGTGATAGCGCTATGCAGCACCAACAAATGTCCATCTAGATCCATCACATTGCAGCATACTACTTTGGGGACTCTTCTGTCGAGACAACGGGTTTGTGCTCGCGTAGAGGTGGTCGGGCCTAGTGCCCTCCAAGCGTAAGGCCGTTCATCGCACTACCAAGCCCGCAGCGCCACACCCAGTACACCACATAACCCCAGTGCATAGCCTGCTTGGGCATTGGTGGAAACTGAATCCCTGGTCACCCAAGACGCGGCCCGTGATGATCGTAGGAGATCACGGGGGTTGCTTCTCGTAACTTCGCCCAAAGCAATGGCAATAGGACCAGGAGATGAGAATCCTCAGAACAGACCAAAGAAATCCAGAGCAATGAAGATGCTTTCTCACGTGGAATGCCTAACGGGTGTGGTCCTTGCCCGTGGTATCGGAAAGCAAAAGGGGATTGCTCCAGGGCTAGCAGAAACTCTAAATCCCACGCCGAGAGGATTTTATCTTTTCCCGCACCGACTGCAGCTTCTTTTGGCCGGCTGGGAATGCCGAGCCTTTCCCCATGCCAGAGCATTCTGCTAGCACCAGCTAATCAAAATTCGTTCCTCTAACTTGGGTATGGCTGCTTGAAGCTCTACTGCAAAGCCGTACAGCTAAATCGAATCGCCCTTCGTTCCTTTCTCTCAAACCTCGTTCGTCTTTGGAAGGATCTCTACTTAGTCAACATACTACAGGAAGGCACATCGCGCCCCGGAGGAGGAGTGACCGGAGGTCCCAACATTAGCGCGCCAATTTCAAGTCCTCCTCATCCTTGCTAATCTTCGCTCTTTAACAACTAGTCGTTTCAACCGAGGCGCCAGGATTTCTCTCCGCGTCGACGATCCGTCGAAGCTTTAACGCTTCCCTTGTCATACTATTGCTTAGTTGAAGATCTAGTCTATCAAGATCGGCCATTGGGGATAGTTCTTGGCCTCCAGGTGTCCAGTCGACCGTATCCATAGCAAGGACAAACTTTCAAAGTGATCTTCGGGGCTAGAAATGCATGTGGCTTGCTCCAGGAACCCGCCCGTCCCTGCATCCAGGTCTTTTCATGATAACGAGCAAGCATTGAGTTTCAGGAGAACGATAAGACTGGTCGGCTGTCATCGCTTACCAGACACGGCCCTGTGGTGTTACAGCACTATTAAACCGGAGGAGAGGTATACTTTGCGGGCGTATCATACCTTCAATTCATCAACTACATTCTCTCTCCCGCAGCGCTCCTAACAAGATGAATCCAGCTGAAGGCCGTCCCACCATATCACCCGCCACACCAGGGCCGGGGCTGGCAATCCTCTGCCTGTGTAGTGCTGGTGCTTCAGCTCTGGTAGCTGGGACGGCCGTGCTGTACCAGGCCAGACTCAAACGGACGAATTTCAAGGACCTTCAAATGAACTGGAACGTTTTGCTGGCTATTGGATTGGTATGTAGAGCTTTCCCCTGGGGGGGCGGGCTTATGGTTAACAGATGAATTGCACAGATTGTCAGCATTGCCCAGTCTTCTGTTACCTTCAAGCAAGTCGACTATGGCTTAGGCTACCCGGTAGGCGAGCTGTCACAGCATGATCTTACGAAATTTCAGCAGGTCAGTGATTCATGGCAAGAGAAAATTTGCTCATTAGTAATGCTGACGATTATGGGTACTAGTTTGAGTACGCAAACAATATCCTCTATCTCGTGGCATTGTTGTTTCTCAAGGGAGTTCATTTCCTTCTGCAGCGCGCAACGATTAGGCCAAAGCCAATGCTCTATATCCCAGCTGCTGTGACGTCTGGCATGCTTGCATTTCTTTTTGCTGCCGCTTTCGAGTGCAATGGTCCCGATTTCTGGGCTATTCGTTCCACCAAGTGTTTCAACCAGGTAAGCCACGGAATCCCAGACCCCCCTCCATTACGTGTACTAAAAAGATCACTAGACAGCCTTCTGGGTTGCGTTTGGTGCCTACGATATAATCACAGATCTGTATTCGATGATCACCCTGATTCGTGCCACCATGGGTCTGCAGATGCAGAGCGCGGCGAAGACGAAGTTGCTCATTGTTCTCGCAACACAGCTCCTGTGAGTACAACATGAGCGGGCCCAAAAGCAAATGCTCTCAGCTTACATGTGTTCCTACAGACCTATAGTCTGTGCTGTCGCCCGTCTACCATTTATCCACGGTGCATACACGTCACCCGACTATACTATAGAGTCATATAAGCTCGCCGTTCCCACACAACTCCAGCTACACCTTGCCGTCGTCGCACTTTCCATGGGTAGAATCTTCCACTTCCTCAACACCTTCAATGCCGGCTACCTGACGAGCGCCATCGACGCACCTAGTCGCAACGTAACGGGCGCTAGGTACGGCGACAGGTACAACATCTCCAAAGTGAGTCACAAATCGAGTCAAGACCCGAAGGGAAGTATCAGTGAGAGCTCCAAAAATCTAGTCCCCAGTCATTACGGTAGCACGAAGACTGCTGTGGAGGCCGTGGCGATGGAGGATGGCTCAGACTGGAAGCAAGCGCAGCGAGTAGAAGCAGGCCCTGAGGAGCAGATTCATGTCAGTCGCGAGTACACCGTCACCTACGAGGCAAAGAGGGCTGGCTCCAGGAACTCCGACTAGTAGGATGATGGGTGTCGGGTGGTATTAAAGAGCTGTACGATTGAGCGCTGTGTTTCAATAGATCGTTGTGCACCATTTGCTTGACTTGATTCAGGCTAGCTATGTGCACTGTCGATAGATGGCCTCCCCATTCAACAGAGATCATCTTTTGAACCTACTACACGATGTCAGAATCCAAAACCCTGCACAATACGTTTACAGATAAAAGTCATCGGAAGCCCTTCGTCCCTCGGCCCGAAGATGATTTTCCGCGGGAACAGCCGCTTGAGACCTGATTTTTGTCTCTGAAGTTGCGACATTTCTTCCAGCCCGAACAGTCAGAAGGATGCCGTGAGAGTTTGGGGAGGGCGGACCTAGAAACAAACTCGAACTCATGGGTAGGTTGTCATTAGTAGCGTGACGAACAGTCCAAAAAAAGTTTCAAGCCAACGTTAGCTTAATGCACGTCCCCCAAATTGGGGACATGTGCCAGCCACGTCAGCCCCCCCTTTCGAAATTTTCCATACATAGCTGAAACTCGAATCCATCACGACAAACTTCCCTCAAAAGCAATCTTTCCACCATCAAATTCTCTCAGAGACCGACAATGCCGTGAGAACCTTCTTTCATGGTTTCATCATGAATGTGCCAGCCTGTAGGGCAAATCCCAGAAGTCCGGCGCGCCGACCGGGCCTCCCTGGCGAGGGCGAAACAACCAACAAACGTGGGCTGATGTAGGATCCGACACACCAAGGATCTGCACTTGAGATGGATGCAGAGGGTGAATGCAAGTTCCAGATCCCAAGGAGAAGGGCAGGGGGGCGCTGGTTTTGTAAGGCGATTTCTTACTGTTCCAGGAGCCAGGGTTCCTGAAGCCAGGGTTCCTGAAGTCCCAAAGCTGTTTACATGTTGAAGGGTGCATCTATCTCCTAATCCCTCTCTTTCTTCTTCGACTGCCCTCGACGTCATATCCTCCCTGCATCTCACTGTATTATTGCTTACCCTTTTTGCCCTCGTCTTATCCCGCCTACCTGGCTGTTCTCTCCAGCGCTTGGATAGTACACTCTCGGCCAGGGCAGTTGGTAGACCAACAATTCTCTGGCTAGATCGAGATAAAAGACTCATCGAGAAGACCCTTGAGGACACTTTCTGTTTTGACCGGTAGGGAAGCTGGACTTGATTTGTGACATCGAGAGCGCTCCCGAAGTGCAGCTAGCTGGTACGTATCAGTCAAGTCTATTCCTTGCCAGGCAGACGGTTCATGGCTTAGAAGAGTGCCTTGGATCATATTCTATGTTACTCGTCGTTTCTGTGCTTTTCCCTTTTTCGTTAAAATGACTGTCGTAGGCCTTTTAGTCCCCGTGACCTAGTCGTGGCCGCTCCACCCTTCCAGTTCTGACCTCGTGTTTCCTTCTCTAATGCCTACCTCTTTACGGCTTAATAAGTCCCAGCCTAGCAGCCTCGCTGGTACCACCTGTGGGATCTCTTCGAATATAGATGGCCGAGACGCGTAGTATCCAAACAGCTTCTCGGCACGGACAGTTCTCTCCCTCGCGTTTCCGCCAAATATGAGCGCAGTGTGACTATGGCCTGCACATCTCGCCAGTTGCTCAGAGTTGAACTCCGACACTTTGTCAAATGCTATCAAACTCTGTTCATACGCAACTTTGGCGATCGACTTTGCCACTTCGCCCCAGGCCGAGAAGTACATGTCAACGAACTTGAAATGGATTACTGCAACGCTGGCCGAGCTGCCACCAAGCGATAAAAATGGGTGGGTATTTCTTCGCAAGGCCCAAAACTGCTCCTCCAGAAATGGCATACCGAGTGGGTGAATCTGTGGAACGAGAATTGCGACTCGAGAAATCCGAAGACGAAGTGAGAACTATTGAGCGAGCTTGATGTCTGGGAACGGGCGCAGGGACAGCAGATTTTGCAAAGGACGAATGCAAGCACTAGTGACGGACAGGGGACTAGTGTCATGACAAAACCTTTTGATGCTGAGAGCCGAATGAAAGGGAACAGGAGCAGGTTCGAAGAGCACAAGAAAAAAGCCACAGCTCCGCCGGCGGAAAATAAGCAGAACGCCGCGGAGGTGGAGGCAAAGTCAAAGTCAAAGACCTGGGCAAAAGGGATCTTCAGGAATGCAAGTGTTTCAGCTGACACCGATCTCGCAACCCCAGACGTGGCATCAGAGGATGCGCTTGAAGCTGGAGCAGATAAGTCGACATCAAGATCTCTGTTTTTCGAGAAACTATGCTTGCGAAGCCATGCAGGCGGAAAGACAGGAGGTGTTGCGCGGGCGAGCTCGAGGACGCCTTATCTCCGGCGGAGAAAGCAGAGACGGTGGATCTGACTTTGCCAGCAAAGCCGGCTCTAGAATTGGAGCCTCCCCAGAGTCAGGGCTCGCACGTCAATGGGGTTGGTGTCTGATGAATCGCCACGATGATCGGCTTGTATAAGGTTAATCAGCACAATGGGAAAGTATATGTGCCATGAGTCGATGTGGTCTGGTTCTGCTTCTCATTAAGGTGTACAATACACTTGTTATCTGTACGAGGTGCACGCCGCACAGACAGGTCACGATCTGTCCTGCCATTCCGTTACCCCTTCGCTGCTGAGACCGAAGGCCTTCTATCGAGAACATGCTGCGACTACAGACTGACATCCTGGAATGATCAGATCTCCTCTATTATCTTATGCCTCTCCTTCTGATCACGCCCATGCTATGCTTTGCCGTCTTCAATGCTCATCTGGCTCAGCCTTTTGATACCTCTTCCAATTGCGCGTCCTCTGAACCATCTGGAACCCGCTGTTCCGTCTTCTTCTCCGCGTCCTGTTTCTCTAACTCCTGCAGCCCCCTTCCTGTAACCTCAGCCTCCCTCTCTTCCCTCTCTTTTCTCTCCTCTTGCTCCATCGCCTCAAGCCCGTCATCGATCTCACCTTCATCCATCACCGCTCCTGGTATTAGAGGTTCTTCCAGCACCTTGCCAGCCTCATCAACTTTACCCGTCTCCTCCTGTGGTCTCTCAACCACATTCTCGACATTTTCCACACCACCGACCTCCTTGTTCAACGACTTCAGTACTCCCGCACTTGTTTCCATGACCTTCACAATCTCGGCCAGATTGGCAGCCTACTCGACACGTGTGTATATTTCTTCGAGCTAGTGAAGCGTGTCGAACCGCTGCTGAAGATCCTTTTCCGCAAGCTTCTTAGATCGGAGAGCTGAGAGAGCAGAGACGCTAGCTTTGACGGACGACGAGGCTGCTGCAGTAAGGCCGGTTATGCGAGTAGAGGGCGTAGTGCATTGTGTCAAAAGAATGGAAATGAGCGACTTGAAAGACGCGATATCAGTATCTTGAGCTTTAACTGCTCCAGGAACGGCAGACGGAGACTTGAACTTGATGATCTGTGGGCAATGTTGGTCAAGCATCCTTGTTACCACAAAATGCATTGGGTCACAAACCTCGGCATTGTATGATTGCCTGTTTGTCTCTTTCAACAGTATCCGAATATCTTCTTCGGACACGTTCCCGTCCGTCAAACTTTGTCCACGCATCTCCCTCGCAGCCAGAACCTGTGCAGCTACATTTTATAGCACTTCGACTAGCACGAATGCTGATGTTTTGAGCCTCCTCGCACCGACCAGGCCTTTGTAGCTACCTGTACCTGCAAAACCGACCTGCCTTAGACCCCATTTTAGCGCTGTCCAAGAATCCGGCATCCAACTCTTACTGTAGATGCTACAATCTATGGCGAGAAATTCTTTGACTGAGATCATAAAGCCGGTACGGACGGACTCGTCGATGACAGCGCCGAGGCCGAGAGATCAACCATATTGTTGACTTGAAAGGGCCGTAAAGAGGATACCAGAGGGATGGAGAATGAAGGCGTTGTTTGAGAGGAAGACATTGGCACGTGCTGTGTGAGCGAGGGCTGTCTGCCAGGCGGTTATGTTTGCTGTGTAGCCATCCAGATTGATGGTGCGTCGAAGGGAGAGGTCAGAGGAAAGGGATGGTAGACGCGATCTGAAGGGCGGGCGTATTAGTTGATACCTGTGCTATTGGTAGGGCAGTAGGCAGACTTACGGAAAGAAGGCTCATTCTGGATCAGCCAGTCAAGGAGACCTAAAGACATGTCTGTCGAGTAAGTGTTGTCATGGACTTTCCGTCCCTAATTTGCATCCGCAACGTGACCAGATGCTTGCATTCAAGGCTCGCCGTTGTTCTTAGGTGAGTGGATGTTTCTCTGTAAGTCGATGGGCATTCACGGGCAGTCAGAAGCTTCGGAAGGAACGCAAGTTACTCTTATATGCTGGATTGCGAGCTTCTTACAGGAAAGAACGACCATAATTAAGGTGCATGAGGGAAATCGGGACGGAGACAGGGGCCCCACAGGGCTCCCCAATCTGCCAGTCCTCTTCCTCTTCTTTATCGCGGATCTCCTGGATACGACGAACGACATCGCGCTACGAACATCTACGATAGGATTCGTGGACAACATCCACGTTCTTACCTATAGAGAGTCAACGGAACGGAATTGTAGGACACCATAGAGAATCCATGACCGCTGCGAAGAATGGGCGAGGAAACACGGGGCACGATTCGTTCCAGAAAAATACGAGCTAAACTTCGCTAACGGCCGGAATCCTTTAATATGGCCGCCACGCTTAAGATTGGACAGATACAGAAGGCAGCGACAGATAATGTTAGAGTACTAGGAGTCCAAGTCGATACCATGCTTAGGTGGGGTTCCCACTTAGCCAAGGTCCAGCGAAACCACACCTCTCAGCCCCTCGCAATCGATAGTATCTCGGCCTCAACGTGGGGAGCAGGCTTTAAGATGGCCCGGCTGGTATACACCTCGGTAGCCCAGCTCTCTATCACCTACGGCACTCCTGTATGTTACGCGCCGCAGGGTGTCGTAACCTCTCGGAAGCGCGTAGATCGCAAGCTCAAAGTACTCCAAAACAAGAACCTCCGCAGGGTCCTTGGGGCGTACAGCTTGATGCTTACTTGCTTGACTTCGTTGTAGCTCGGACATTCCAGCTGCGACCTCTGATACAGCCAAGGTGGCAGCGCCAAGATCGTCATGGGTGGCTTATGAAAGCGAGCTCTTGACAAGGCCGAGCAGACACCTGAACAGCAATTGGCGCCCCATCAACCACATCTGCCTTGTCTGGAATGCTGTCAGCTCCGCCCTTTCGTACTCCGTCTGGACTGAGGCCACTTACAAGTTCTCGTGGCACCTTTCGACCAAAGATCCTCTGTGTCAAACGCTTTTGTCGGCAATCAGGTCTGGGATGATTGCTGCGGATATTGTGCACGTTTAACAACGACCTCGGGAAGAAACAAACTTGGTACATGCGTCGAGAAGATTCCAGAGCATGGTGTATGGAGGGAACGCCACATGTACTATGCGGTACAGCTGTCGTCTAAGCTGCGGGACCGAGAATCACATCCAGCTTATTCTGCACATATACTTCGCGCCATTCCTCCAAGCATGTCGATCTTTCGATGTTGAGCTTGAAAAGATCCCCCATTGTGTAAGAGCCACTTAGTAAATACAAAAACTGAATACACTGCTAGATAATGCTGATCTCCTGAATCTTTCCTATGTTCCCGATTCCGAGTTGACCCTGAAGTATTTTCACAGTGTCGATCCTCCATTGTTCAACTTAAGACCCATCACTCATAGATTCAAGGGCCTTTTCTGCGGGTCTTTATCAGGATCTCAAAATGGATGTACCACATGTATGTCGTGGCGAAGGTTAGAGGAAGAAGGGGGGGGCACATAGAATACAAACGCGGAAAAAGGCTTGTTACGGGTAAAGCCGTCCGAGTTGGGATAATGCCAACATCAGCAAACTCCAAATGGCTCGGAGTAGGTTAGCACGATGAACATGAGTGCTTGATCTCCCATAGTATGATGGAATGAAAGTGGAAGTGCCGCCAAGTACACGAACGCGGCAGTCGGCAGTGGTCTGCATAATGTAACAGAGGTCTGTAATGTCGTACCCAAACTAAAGTCGCCGTTGCAGAATGAATGAAAATTGATCGAACGAATGAATAAGTGGGTTGATGAAATGATGAGACTGATAAATGAGGCCTGTGAATGAGGTAGGAGGCAAAGTATAGCAAGTCAATTATTCCTTGAGTTTTGGTGTGGGCGGGCCCGAGAACTGCCAACAAATCTGACGCGTACCCCTCAGGCGGGGCTTCCACATGCGCGGGGTGGGGTGGTCTCGCATTCTCGTGGTTAGATCCATTAGCAATCGCGGAGAGGTCAGAGTCAAAACGTTGCGTTCACGAATGCAGCCCAATTTTCCAGTCCCGCCTTGCTGCCTCATCGCCTCGTTGCCTTGTTGCCTTGCTGCCTTACGACCCTGCTGATCGCTCTTTTGGGTTCTCGAACCCGCCTATATAATGGTTGCTCTCAGCTTAGGACGTCTGACTTGCTCTTCTCATCGTTGATCTACCTACCATAGACATAATCCTATCTCCCTATGCTGCACATATCTCAGCAACAGATGGTCACCGATATATCCGTAAGATACACTCTGTCTTCCTTAATCAGTCTTCCCCAATCCATTCTGCTAATATTTACCAGGTCCTCTTCAATTGCCGATACACACGAAGCTTTTCTTGAAGTCATCATGGCTGAGGATAACACCCTTACGTAAGTGAAAACAGAACATCGCCGGCCGTCAGCCCAGTAGTAGATCCGTCATTGGAACCAAATCCAACTATATACAGGGACTAAGTCGCATTCCAGTCTCAATGACGGCCTGCAGGCCACATTTAGCAGGTACCTGGTGTATGGAGGCTCGAGGTAGCCGTTAGACTTCAAAGAACGGAATTGAACCGGTATGCCATGCCCAAAAAGCCCTAGTCGCAATACCCTTTCTCACTTACTCTTCCTATACTCTTTTTCCCTTGACATTCATTGGATGCTCGATGGTGTCTAAGGCCCATGGAGTTTATCAATTTTGATCCATTAGCCTGACGTTTGTTTTTTGCGGTAGACGATTGCTAGATCCCTCTAGCCTGGTAGACTGTGAGTATTATCTGTAGCAAATTTCCTCGAACTTTTGTTGATTGTCGTTGTTAGTTGCAAATTGGCCGCTTGATGATGCGCCGACTACCTTTCTTGATTTCTTTGAAGAGTACACCGTGGAACAACGTGAGAGACCTGATCCGCTTTGGTTTACTCGTTCTGAGTTTTGCAATAGATCCTGCGACGTATCTTCAACCGCCTGGAGAAGGAGAATGGAACCAGTCCACGCCCACCATCGTGACCACAATGAACGTACGGCCTCACCAGGGCAACCTGCCCGGCCTCAGGTACGCCTTCTGTTCCCCCTTCCCACATTAGGAATTCCTCCACTGTTTTCGGACATCCAGGGATTCAAAACTGAATTGCACTCTTGCTGACTTGTCTCAGATCAACAGAAAACGAACGGCTGTCGCTGAATAAGTCTCTTAGACAGGAAGGGACAGAGGGACATACTAGTATTTTGGAAAAGCGGACGCCAACAGAGGTTGGGGCGAGGTCTCGGTCAATTCAACGAAGGGAAGAAGTGTTAGTCAAGTCCAGTCTGCAGCCATGATTTTGAGTGATAAGCTTACGCTAGACACATAGAGCACCTCCAAGTCAAGACAGCCTTAACTTCCGATGCAGCCGTCCAAAATGCTCTTCGAACGTGTTCTCAGACCGAGGCAGCCTTTTACGACATCAACGTGAGGTCCATCGAGTCTCCAACGGATTTAAGCCTCCGTCATCGCACTACTGCCCAATCCCGAACTGCAAGCGCAACACCAGAGGATTCGCTCGACCCTGGAATTTGCAAGAACATAGGCGGCGAATGCATGGAGATCAACCAGACAACCCAAATTCCTCCGTCTCCACTCCACTCTCACCTCCAGTAGAAGACTCGAGTTGGATTCCAGACACGCATGAGGCGCAAGCTAAGACTGATGAACATTTAGATGCTAGTTATGTTACGGCAGAACCAGCCCGTCTCCGCAGTACTATTGAGGCTTTGACAAGAGAGATGGCTGGGTTGGATCAGCGGAAGACTGTCCTCGGTAAAAAGAAAAGGACCTTGGAGGATGCGCTAGAGATTCTTGAGAATTTAGCTTGAGTATCGTCTGCACTGACGGGCTGGGAAAATGGGCTAGCGTTTTGTGGGGGGCCAATACCGATTGCTGCAGCATTTCAATACGGCGTCTTTGCTGGTCATGTTTACTTCCTTGTCTTTAAAAGGCCGTCTCGAGACACGGAGGAGGGATTTCATACAGTAAATTGGGGTCCCTTATACACATGGTCTTGGAGGCTGAGGATTTGATGTTTGGACGGGATATCTAAGAGGACACTGGAGAATGTGGGCTAGCATCGGCATTTTGAGATTGTGGGAACGTTGAAAGTATTTCCCTAGGCGTTTATGTTGAATTCGACCTAGCCACTTTTAGGGATCTGAGTCTTTCCAACCTTCTGCAATTGAGTATGTATATCGCCAGAGGAAGGAACGTCCTAAGATCAGGGTTTTGCGAGGAATCCTGCTCGTTTGAAAGGGGATGGCTAAACCCCGCGCCCTCCCTCCCAGGCCCATAGAGTTCACACTTCGGAGATGATGAACGCCGGATACCTTCTATCTAAGTTAGGTACGAAGGCACCGCATCTCTATTGCTCTCAGGGCTGACATCAAGCCAGGCTACTATAAGTGTTGGCCTTTTGCTCAGCCCCAGTATATTCGGAACCTTTCGCGCGGAACTCGTGATACCATTCGTGACCCGACGACGCCCTGGTGATTAGCGCAACGCCGTTCAGTCAAAACTGAAGCCAGTGTCAAGGCCGAAGAGGGGTGGAAGTGGAATAACTTGAGTGACTTCGACAGTGCGGATGAGAACCTCGAGACCTTTCCGCAACTTAGGGCGTGGTGGGCTGAAAAGCAGGGGTGGCTAAAAGGGCCATTCTTGACGTTAAGAGCTAGCTAGGCTCTTGAAGTCCCCCTTGACTTCGTCACGCATCTCGCAACACCCTTTCGCAAAGCGCAAATATGGAGGCTCGGCCGGGACAGACAATGAAGCTGCTCTCGTTAGGTACGTCCCGTCTCCTCACAGCCTTGTCTTGTACGAGGAAATGCTTACTCTACTGTCGAAGGCGGTGGTAGCATGCGCGGCTTGTCCTCTCTCTACATCCTGCAGAACATTATGGAGAAGATCCGCTTCATCTACGATCTCAACATCGAGCCCTTGCCTTGCGACTACTTTGATACGACCTGCGGCACCAGTACCAGAGGGTACTATATATGTAGCCTCCAACGCTGCGGAGCCTAGAATCCTCCCCACATGGCTGGACTACGGTGCGCCTAAAAAGGGGCATCGTGATGGTGCCCCTGCGAGCCAGTAACATCTTCGACGCTGGTGGAGAAGGGGAGAGATGGGAGACGCGGAAGAGTCGATTGGTCGAGCTGGACGAGGTGCGTGAGGGCTGGATGAGAGACGGTGAGGATGGGGTGACGGGCGGTGCTCGAGTGAGGCAGCTCATCCAGGGTGGGTGTTGGATCACCCAGCTCGCGCGACTTGGTGGGTGAGGGCGTCGACGACTTTTATATTAGCCGAAGCGGAAGATGCGCAGATTTACCCTCCCCAGGGAGGGAGCGAGGGAAGCGAAAACAGCCTCATACCGATCAGTATGAGGAAGGTATTGCCCAAGATGTCATTGACGAATCACAGCACGGAAAGGTCGGTAGGCCCCAGGTTCTATATCAAGAATGGCGCCGGCGGATGGATAGGACGAGGCTTGAATCTTAGTCGAAATCAACTAAACTCGTCAATTTGCAGAGCCCCCTTTTTTGGTTTGTCGACACTCAAAATCCAGTCACAGCCTTGCGGGTGCTCAAAACGTTGTTCCGAACAGCTGAGCCTCGCGAACTAGAGCTGCTCCACCTAGAAGAGGGAAACCTGATTCTACTAGGTCGGTTTATTTGCTAATACTGTCTGAAGGTTGTCCTAGTTTTCCCTACGGCTGATTCGCACACTGACTTGGGAACTACTCAGTAGTGACTTCGATGAGAAGTGCTAACGGGCACCTCTTTTGAGAGTGCGATGACAACAACTTAGGCGTCGAAGCCGAGAAGCAAAGCTACGGCTAAGCAAGGCTCACGCGCGGAGATGAGCGCCACCACTGGATGACACTTTCGCTTTGGGGCGTACCCCCATGAGGCGTCAGGCAGCTTCGAAGGTAGCTGAGCAGCCTGATTCGAAGCTTCTTATCGTTGAAGATTTGGTGTCCCTCAATACCCAGATCAGAAGCTGCTAGTCTGCTCGTTTCCAGACCTTTTGCTCCCAGGACTTGTGAAACGGTCCGCGGTGTCTGAAGCCACTCTACTTGCTCATTTTCGTTGTTCTTGTGTCATCATGCAGGAGTCTTCTACTTTGTCCATCAGCAATGCTCCGGATTTCCTACCGCTGCGCCAATGTGATGCACGTTAGCTTAATGACGGCGGTAGGGATGACAATGACTTTCTTAGTTATCATAACTTGAATGGTTGCTTTTACCGGAGAGACATTTCTGCGCAAGTCACTTCATTCCTGAATAGCATCATCAACGAGCAATGTACACCGGGCCCTGCTTCAAACGACATCACCTCAGCACAAAGTATCTATTCTCGATATTGCGCGACTGTGAACGGGCTTAGTTACGGCACCTGCCACAAGTCCCACTCCAAGTGCAAGCTCGAACCCTGCAACCCTGGACTGGACGGTGGCGGCTGCTGCAAGTACAACAGTGGTCAGCAATACCGTGTCACCAGTTACATCAACTACTCTCGAAGTCGCAACTGCCACAACCTTGTCCCTATCCGGATCATCGCGGAATATGGTTACAACCAGTAAGTGGCTCTCACTTCTACTGGCCGCCTGGCAACTTCTCAAGGTTCACGGTCATACTATCTGGTAGTCTTCCTCATCTGACAACCACTGCAGCATTAGTTACGCCCACGGTGCCTCCGCTTGTAGTATTCCTCACCAAACATTCAACCACCGCTGCTTGCGCTAGCAAGACTGCGAGTACAAAGGCCAAGCAGCTCATCAAACCTCTGCGGAGGCGATATCGCTGGAATAGTTTGTTGGAATAGTCAGCGCGATTGGAAACTATTGTCAGAGTGTGTCTGACATGGAGGCCATCGAAGCGGAAAGAGCGTAATGAGCTTGCAAGATCTGCGTGGAAATTGGATAGGTGACTCTTCTCATAATGTCACTTTATTCTGCCTTTTGCATCAATGAACGGGAATTCCATATAAAACGGGACATGTCGGGCAGGGGATTTTTCGAAAGATAAATTGCTGACTTAGTACACCCATCGGCATCCAACGGTATCCAGCGACACTTGACTCTTACTATCTGCTAAACAGCCCAAACCCTGAAGTCTTTGATGCCGCCAACACCCGCCGCGGGTCCCAGTGACAGCGCCTCTTCGCGAACGCCCCCCTCTAACCAATGCTAATCACTAACTGTATTCTCTTTAACATTGTGTGCAAGACCCTACCTGCTAGAGTTACCTCCCCGTTATTGCGTTATGCGAATAGAGCGTGACAAAGCCAATCAGGCGGAATCAGAACTACCAAGCCCTCACCTTGACGAAAGGAGGCTTCACATTACGCCAAAGGTAAAGTCTCATCCTGGCATCGCGTATTTTTGAGTGGGCAGAAAACGGCACCACCCCTATCGGCATGATCAAGATGAGTCAAGGGCGCCTTTTGCAACTCCTGGGGCCGGCCTCTCTCTGCCATCCGAAAACGCCGTACAAAAGCCCACAAAAGTCCTTGTTCGCTCATACCCCTGTCGACTCTATCGCCATCTCCGCTTTCTTAGCCATCAAGCTTGAATTCCGCTGCCCACTCCTTTACAACTTCCTTCCTATCAGGGCCAGCTCCGCCTGACCCATCTGTCGCTACTGCATCTCCCTCCGTCTCAACCCGCAAGACTGGTGCCTCAGTCCACCCCTCTATTCGCCCATCTCTCCAGTCGGTGATGACCGTCATAGCAGCGGCATTGAGATTCGGTACGCCGCCCTTCCCCAGTCTACCTCTCTTCCTCGCAACCTGTATCAAGAAGTCTGAAGTAGCGTCACTATTGGCAAACGGACCTAGTCCGACTATGCCATAATTCTGGAGCAACTTTTCGTACAACGCTGGCGAGGTTGAAAGTCGCGCCAGTAAAAGTGTAACAGCGGGAACAGGATCCGTTATATGCTTGGGTGGCAGTGCATTTGCGAGGATCAGCTGCGCTTCGTGATTCGCTTTGTTGGTTGCAGATTCCGAGGGAAAGACTATTCCCGGAGAGTCCAATACCTTCAGTTTATTGTCGACTTTGACTTCTCGTAGACTAGTGGTGACTCCCGCCTCTGCGCCGACCGGACAGGCTGAGCTCTGCGTCCGGCTCAGGCGCGATGTGAGCGCATTGATTACTGACGACTTCCCGACATTTGGGTAACCAATGACTCCGACAGTGACAGACCGTTTCAACTGCTTTGACGCGGCATATGATTTCAATGCTCGTAGTAGGGTCTCTGAGGTTCCCTTGACGGTCAGATCTTTGTGGTCGAAGGTTCGTGCATTCGATGCCGGTGTAGATGCTCGGAGGGGAATGGTAGGAAAGTATCGCCGGAGATAGGATAGCCAGCCTTTGAGTACCGGCGGCGGGACCAAATCAATTTTGTTCAAAATCAAAATCAGACGCTTCGACCCGGACTGTGCTGCCATTACTTGTCGTTCAACCTCTTTCGACCTCGTACCCTCTGGATCTCGGGCGTCTAGAACGTATAAAATTACGTCTGCAGCCTCCAGTACTTGTTTGAAGATCTTGTCAAACGCCCGCCGAGATGACTCCGTGTTGCTGTAGTTGATCGCAGGTTGCGGGAGGCTGACCCCATTCACAGACTCTTCATCCTCGCCATCCTCGTCACCCTCATCCATCTCGTCTAAGTCTGGGTCGTTTCCGAACTCGATAGCTCGCGCCTGTGCTGAAGCGAGCAAAGCTGCCATCGGATTTGCTTTATCGTCTTCGTCTTCTTCCATATTATCTTCGACGAGGTCAGCATCCTCGTCTACCAGCTCTTCCTCTACCTCCATAGCAGCTTCATCCTTCCCTTCATTTCTTTTCGCTTTAGCAGCGTCTCGTAATGACTGTGCGCGTTCCGCTTTTAACCTTTTGTTCTCCTCGATTTCGGCAAGGATCTTGTCTTTGAAGGGAAATAGATTTGGTATGCCAGGGTCTTTCTTTAGCCTCGACCTCCATTCTGGGTTCTATGCGGGAAATTAGCTTGATGGCAGGCTATGGGCGATGGCTTCGGCACATTTTTTGCAGCCTTTCGTTGTTTGCGCTGTTTCGCCGCACTGGCTTTCTCGATTCTGTGTCTTAGTCGCACCGGGGTACGCTTCGACTTTGAGACTGGGCGTCGGTCAGCACACAATGAGAAGAGCTGATCCTATCACACTTACAAGGCTTCACCATCGTAAATGTGGTGTACGACAAAGCTGTCCTTCCATCGGCGAATTGCGCCTGGTGCGAGAAACGTGCGCAGCCAAGATTTCGTGAGTGCACTCCTTTCGAATAAAACTTTCCGGGCGGGTAATTCACTGGATTCGGAAACCTCCCCGAATCCACGAGGAATAAGTTTCGCTCGTGGCATGCTCGCCATTTTTCGAACAAGTTTGCTTTCTGCTACACGATTGCTTCATCTCATTTAACGGCGCCTTTCACTACTAACCCTTCTATTATGGGTTCTATACAAGTTGATGAATTGTCCTTTGACGCTCCTCCCCAAGTCCACTCATTCGATGGCATACTTTTAGATTTCGATGGGACAATCATAGACAGTACTGATGCAATCGTAAAGCACTGGCACAAGTAAGATGATATCTGGCAGGTAGGAAAGTTTATCGCTAAATCCTCCCTTTAGATTGGGAGGTGAACTAGGAGTGGACCCAAACACCATTCTTGCAACATCTCACGGCCGAAGAAGTATTGATGTCCTCAAAATGTATGATGAAAAGAAGGCGAATTGGGACTATATCAGCCATATGGAAGGTCTCATACCACGGGACTTTGGTCGGGATGCCACCGAGATCCCTGGTGCGAGGAAGTTCCTTGCCAGCCTCGACGATGTTAATGCTCGGTGGGCTGTGGTGACGTCGGGAACGAGAGCGTTGATTGATGGCTGGATCGAGGTTATGAAGTTGGCTCATCCAAAGCACATGGTTGCTGCCGAGGACGTGGAGAATGGGAAGCCAGATCCATCATGCTACCTTCTTGGTAGGAGTCGGATCGGCCTTGACGATACCTCCAACATCCTTGTTGTCGAAGATGCTCCTTCGGGAATCAGGGCTGGCAAAGCAGCAGGGTTCAAAGTGATTGGTTTGGTGACAACGCATAGCCTTCAACAGGTTAGAGACGCTGGGGCAGACTGGATCGTCAGAGATTTGAGAGATGTGGCAGTCAAGGGAACTGGGAGGGAGATGGTTGAGATCGAAATCACGAATGCCTTTCTTGGCTGATCTCAAAAGCCTCAGTGAACTGCGGCGGCTCGAGTGTACATCCTGCCACGAGGGTTACGACGGGATGGAACCTTTAGAGCATAGACTTGGCGTTTGAGAAACGGGAATGGGTAATTTTGCCTCTCAATTTGCGGATTAGCTATCTATAGAAGTCTTGCTGTGAAGGAACTTGGAGGCGCATTGGATGTGAGATGCTTCGAATTGCACTTTCCGAATTCGGACGCAGATTGCAAAAGCGGTATTCCCCACAAATGCTAGTTAACATTATCTGGGCGGCAATGGAAAGCCATTTGGCCGTGCCGACCATGGCCCGAGAAAGCACTACTCAAACATTTTATGGCAATGCGAGTGGTTGTCTCATCTGTGGTGGAACGGTGACCCCACAATGCTCGAGCGCGATGTGAGCGTCGTGATGCAACTTTGTCGTCAAAAGTGGTAGAGAAGTAAGGCAAAGGGGTTCTACAGATCTGCTTCTGCACCGGCACGACATGGACGAAGCCCGAGGAGCCCGATTGCAAGCCAATAGGATCCACATTGTAGTTACACTGCATGCGCTGGCCTCATCTCACTTCAGTACTCGTACTGGGTAACGGAAAATGCCTTGCTACTCCAAGTGTTGTGTCGATGAATTACAGTAGTCTCTGCAGGGCCGCGTGCAACTGACCTATAACATGACCGTCACTAGGGATGTCTCATCACTATATCGCTCACGACATTTGCTCAGCACCTGAGTTACTGCCCACCTATCGCTGCCATTACCGACGCCGCTGTTGTTGCACGACCCAAGCTGCAGTCTGCGGATAATCCATTCCGGCGGAGAGGACATATTTTTAGCCCTTCACATCGCACGCCGTGATTGTTGAATAACGTCTAAGCGAGGGTCATCGAAGCGAAGTCTCGAGATCATTGACCTTGTGTGGGTTGTAGGAGTGTTACGACGATGCATATACTTGTGACGATGTTATTGCCGTCCAGTCAATCATATCCGTGAGACATGCCAAGCCAAAGCAACGGCTAAACTTTCACCAATCGAGGGAACTCGGAAGAGTATCAAGCTTGCGCATGAGCTTGCCAGAAGGAGTGAAGAGAAAGTTGACAAAAAAGCTACGAGATGTGGGCAGAGTGCAATCATCTCATCGCCTTTCCCGCGCGCAGGATGTCCCCGGAACAGGCGTCAATTTTGCCCCACCCGACTAGCCAAAATCAGAGTCGAGTGGAAATTGCAATTGCCCCTCGAGTGTTGTTTGTCTTTGCTGGATGGCAGTAGTCTCACTGTGAAATCAACCATCGGAGATATCATTCGACGGCCTAAGATCGCGATCGGAGGCGTTCCAAATACTTTTGAACAGAGATGACTACTGTCTATGTCTAAGTCATAAAACAGGTCGGGGCACTGAGCCGGCGACCTCCTGGCCCCCCCTCCGAACGGCTTATGCATGAACGAGTCAGTATGATGACATGGAAATTGTGAATGGTAGACAGCCTCCCTTTTCCCTGTCTTCTGGGGCGTGTAACGAGGGCAAATTGAGAGGCTTGAGGGGAGGATAAAAAACTTTTGAACTTATGCAGGAACAGAGTTGGCAGCGCCCTTGGTTGCCGTGGCTCGCCCCTTGGACCCTGCCCAGTTAAGGCGCATCGCGGGTCCAAGCGTTTTGGCCACCCAGGCGGTTGCGGCATTTGAGTGGTCAAGTCTCGACCCGCAGTTAGCCAGAAACTCGGCCCTGTTTGCCGCCATGCCGCTTCCATCACACTCCCCAAAGGCCTGGATTATGCCGGGTACCTGGCGGAGCAATGCCAAACGGGGGTGCTCGCAGCGCACGGGGCAAGCTAGAATGGAAAGGTAGCAGGGAAGTCCCGGAGCTAAGGAAGTCTCCCGATGACATTTTGTCCCCCGAGGAGTAAACTTAGTTGAGTCAGTGCACTTCGTTGTCGCTGTGTTTGCCCGTGGTCCACTTTCTATTGTTCCGAACCGCGTACCCTAGCCCAGGGCTCGAGAGTTCGGTTCAGCTGGAGGCGCCCACACCCTCTTCGTGAGATCTCGCCGTTATCCCTATTCCTTTTTATTTCCCGACGCACCCTCCACGTCTGCCCACAACCTTAATTCCCTTCCTTCCCTCCAAACGAGTCTTCCTTTTTTTTTCCAACTTCTACACACTCCTTCTCTTCCGGCTCTTCAATTGACCCCAGTCTCTCCTTTCTCTACACCTCCATCTTTGAAACTACGTTTGCTCCGACCTCCGACCAAACACCCACCACCAAAACAACAACGCGCCACCTGCTAGACCCAACTTTCTCTCTTGACTCGGCCATGACGTGAAATCTACTCATCTTGCATGTCTACAACACGCTCAGCGCTGCAATGAACTATCCGGGAACCCAATATACCTTCTCTCCTGAACACGGCGTTCATGTCGGTCACCAAGCCCCCATCCATTACCCGCAGCCCACATCTCAGCCACAGCATCTCGACGGGTATTTCCTTGCACATTCACATAGCGACTTTGCAGACTTTACACACCATGCACCAATGATGGACGAGTATGACGATAGCGCAGAGCCCTCAACGCGGCCTCGCCTTACCAAGGACCAGGTGGATGTGTTGGAATCACAATTCCAAGCACAGCCAAAGCCCAACAGCAATGTTAAGCGCCAGTTAGCCGTGCAGACCAACTTGACCCTTCCACGTGTTGCTGTGAGTCTCCAAAATTACTCTCTACAACTTTCAAAAGGCTGACTGGTGCAGAATTGGTTTCAAAACCGCCGAGCAAAGGCCAAACAACAGAAGAAGCAAGAGGAGTTCGAGATCAAAAGAACATTGGGGTTTGCGGAAGGGTGGAAAAGTGAAAGTAGCCTGCCGTCTAGCTGTCCCCTGCCAATCCATCTCAACACTGCCGCTACGTCGACAAAGTCGGACGCAAACCAGTTACAGATGACAACGTCGTCTGCAAAGGCTACCAGCGACAGAAATTCAGCAGAGGAACCAGGATGGGCCCCGCTACCGCGTGCGCTGCCTGCTGCGACTGCTGCTCAAAACGAACGCGCCCGCGAGCAAGAGCAAGAGCAGGGCTCTACGTCCATGCCTCCACCTCTGATGCCGCCGTCAGATCATCCTGTCGTCACCCAGACTACCTCTTACTCGGACTGGAATCTTAGTGCCGCCACACCGGCCTGGCCTCTATCGCAGGCCGAGGATCCTCTGTCATTCAATTTCGGCTTCGATCAGCTCGATCATCCGTACTCCAGTGATGCAAGTCAGTCCCAGGATTCACCAGAAGCAACATCTGTCCCAGGCTTCGCGGTGTCCGCAGATGTCTGGTCGACTGCTGCCCATACGCCGACTGCCCCCAGTCATCCAAGCGGGCAAACAGTTGATCATGGCTCGACAACTTTCACGCCAGCTCAGCCAATCGACATCAGCCAGTCCGCCACTTTCTCACCGCCTCAACTTGACACTACGTTCCAGCTTCCTAAGTACCCTGCATCTCGACGGGGATCTGCCTCTGACGAACTGGCTTCAAATTTCGGTACCTTTGCCCTCGCTAGCACACCGCCTGTCCCATCGCCCCTGAGAACTGCGTCAGACCTCGAATCGTTCAGACGGAATGAGCGTGAAATCGGTCTTGCTGCTCGTCGAAACCGGCCTCGGCCTGCCGCAATAGGAAGTGCTGCCCTGCGCAGTAGATCCTACGGTGCACCTCCTTCCATGTCACCTACCTTCCGGTTTGGCAACCAGTCACCCCATCACCATTCGATACGACAGGTCAAGTCGATGGGTCAAAATCTTAATGTACGATACTCAGGCATTCGAAAGCCAAGCTCGGCACAACGATCGCCATTGAACGTCGCTACATTTGGCGAAGCCGAAGCCAACTCGTTGAGAGAGTTGCTCCAGGCACAGCAGACAAACGCCAAACGTAATCCTGAGACCACACCTCCTACGCCGATCTCGTCGGAAGATCTCGTCAGTCATCCATTTCCCGTTCACGGGGAACCACTTTTCCCAGACCAAGATCCGCACACTCCCCACCAATTCTATTTCAATGGACAATATGTTAGTTTCAACATGGCATCCCCGCCCTCAACGCCACTCAAGCCGGAATTCTATCCAGCGAATCTGCAAGCAACGGCGCTGCCTCTCTCGGCGCCGCCGCAATACGCTGTGTTCCCAGTCCATACCCCGCCGTACTCTGCTGGTCCACTTACGAACAGCAGTTTGTCAGACGCGCAATTCACATTAACCGAGATGCCATATTCACTTCCACAAGTCATGTATCCCACGGCGCAAGACTTTAGCAACGGCGTCTTCCAGAACTCTTCGGCGTCAGCACAGCCCAAGCCTGACACCGTTTGTGCGTCGGATACAGATCAAAAGCAGACAGAATTCTTGATCCAGGAGTTTCCCAGGCAAAAGGAAGAGCATGCTCACGCTGCTCAGCAGCTAGCACAGCAGAAGCCAAAGAATTACGTCTTTGCGAATGCAACACCCAATGACTTTTGAGATTTGCTCTGACGCAATTTGTATGTTGGCGCGGAGTTGGGACGTTTCTCGAGTTTGCGACACTCTTGTTTCTACATAAGGGTCATGTCACATGATGGTATTAATGAGAGCTTGGGATGGGTTTATGTTTGCCCATGCATCACTATTTTCCTTTGTCAGCTTCAAATTCATGTCGTAAAATACGGTATAATGTGGGCAATCCGCTGATGGAGTACACGAGGGAAAGGGAGGACTTCAAAGATTGACACCACATTATTTTTCAGTTACAATGGTCAAACGTGGGAGGATTTCTAAGCTGGGCCGGGGCTAATATTGGGACTTCTGAGCGATCTTCTGGTGAGTCCGACAAGGACCTGTATTATAGTCTCACATTTAGACTTCGTTCGCGATTATCGCCGCGATGACGATGACTTTTCCGCAAGTCAATGCTTAAAGATGTTCATTGATTGCTAGCGAGATTCTCTTCAACTTTTTTCTTCTCCAAGAAAGTACATATGAAGTCATAATTGCTTCCCCAAGGGTTCCTACCCGAAGAACGCTTCCGAACAACCCAACTTTCTACGAATTTTGCTCTCAAGTCTTTGACATTTCTAGTGCAGAGATGATTCTCGAAAATAAGTACCAACTATTGAAATTCCCCAAGCATCAATTGAAAATTGGATTTTAAGATTCTTTCCCCCACCAAACAATGCCGTTTATCACCGTCAATGGCAAGAGGCTGCATTACGCCGACACGAAACCCGAGGCGCTAGATGCCACCTACACGATCATTTTCGTGCACGGCCTGGGATCAACGCAGAATTATTTCTTCCCCATCCTACCCCATCTAACAGATTACCGCTGCATCACGTTCGACAACTACGGCGCCGGGCGGTCCAAGTATGATGGTCAGCCTCACTCCATCGAGACCATTGGCCAAGACGTTCTTGGGATACTCGATCACTTGAAAGTGCCCAAGGCCGTCGTGGTCGGGTATTCGATGGGCGGCATGCTGCCCACCTACCTCGCTGCCACGGTGCCTGAGCGAGTGGTTGCGGCCGTGTGCGTCGGGCCTGTGAACCCGAGTCCGGCGGTGGCGGAGGTGTTTCAGAAGCGCATCCCGGCCGTGCGGGAAGGGGGCATGGAGGCGATGGCGGATACGATCCCGGGGGCGGCGACGGGGAGCAAGGCGACGCCGCTGCACAGGGCGTTTGTACGCGAGATGTTGATGGCGCAGGAGGTGGAGGGGTATGTCGCGAATTGTAGGGCTATTGGTGAGTTGCATTGTCATTTCGTACTTTTTTGGAGGATTGGGGGCATTGTGCTAGCTCTCTCTCTCTCTCTCTCTCTCGTGGATCCTGGTAGTGGGCACTTTGGCGCAGGCTTAAAGCCCTTACGCTGTTTTAACTGTTGCCTTGTTCCGATGCAGTTCGATGTTACTTGCTGATTTCATGGGATGACCACTAGAACACGCAACGCCGCCGAGTTACATGGACGTGCGGTGTCCAGTGCTAGTTATTGCGGGCGAGGAGGACAAGTCGGCGCCGTTGAAGGGGTGTCAGTTTATATTTGAGGAGTTGTCGAGCCGAGAGAAGAGGTTGGAGGTTTTGAAGGGCGTGGGCCACTGGCATTGTGTTGAAGCGGGCGATGAGGTGGGGAGGTTTGTGAAGGATTTCGTAGGAGGGCTGAGATAAGGTGATGATGGAGAATGGAGGCGTCGATATTGATTTCACTTCTGGCTTCCCGTCTGAGTATGCATTGCCCTGGCGCTGACTCTGGCAATTGTGCCGTCGGTGAAGCATCACAAAATTTGGGGCCAAAAAGGCTAGAAGCAGTAAGTCGGCATTTTCTATCCTCCGAATCCCTTCTCTTATATGCTCAGATTCATAACATTCATTCCACACGTACATTACAAAGATCTAAAGGCCATTCAGAAAATGTGCCTCTCCCGAGTCGACACCCATATCGCTCGGCGGCGGTTCTCTCGCATCCATTTTCCACTAGAAGAATCGGCGTTTCCTTTTTTCCTTTTCCTTCACTACCGCATCCTCCGGCGGAGTATCCAGATCCCTTTCACCCAGACCTTAGCCAATCCGTACCGATCACCAGAAGACAACCTCACTCACTGGTTCACAACCCTCAAATTTCCACTTTCCTCCTGCCCGTGCTGATTGACTGGTTTCCTGAAAATCTTGCCCACTGTATGTGCTTTTTCCCGTTCCTTAACCGAGTCGTGGAATTTCCCAGATTCAATCTCCGACCGTCCGACCGCTAGGGTATGCTCATTCTTAGCAAGCGTTTCGGGGGAAGCATGGCCGTATTTGCTGTCAAGGGCAGAGTTGAGAGTCCCGCGGAGGGCCTCGCCGACGCCCTACGTGGGATTCGTTAGTGATATGCAAGAAAACGGCGTGAATGGTAGGGAAAATAGGTACATACATGTAATCCCGCCGCAGCAATCTTCAGATTCGCGAGTGTGCCGCCTGGCTGACTCGTCCGCACAGGATCATTATCCACCGGAATCTTTTCATTTGCAGCCTGGTAGGAATTTATCGAATTTGGCGGCGCCCGTTGCGGGTATGAGAAGTTATGTTTTGTGGGACTTGTCGCAGGTGAGAATCCTGTAGCCGAAGTGGGCATATCATCTGCGTTGATCCTATTCCTGGACGACTCCCGCATCGCGCTCTTGGCCGGTATAGGAGGGCTCTCGCCAAGTCGAGTGTTGGCAGATGCATTGGGATCGGTGGTAGTCAGGTTGGCGCTTTCGTGATAAGGATTTATGGTCGCTGATGTCAGATTGGCATCGTTTCGACTGCCTGAAGGGTCTGTCATGTGTTGGGTTGGGTGGTTCGTAGTGGTATCCGTGTTACTGCCATTCTTGCTTGGGGTGCTCATACGATAATCCGTTGCATTGCCCGTTCGATTGGAATTGTCGGTCATATCGGTAAGGTTGCTATTCCGGTTGGGATTGCTACTAAGCTGTTCATACCTCTGTTGCACAGCTTCATTCGCAGGCTCCGTCTTCACCTCGAGGCGCCCATCTTTATTGGTAGTAGTTGTGGTTGTGGTTGTAGTGGTAGTCGTCACCGTCACTACGGTGTTCCCAGTATCTCTATCGATAACATTGCCAGTAGGTTTGTCAACCTCCAGATTGGCGGGTCGAGATCGGTTTGAGAGGTTGCTATTGATGCCGCGGCCAGTATTTGAGGTCTCGCTAGTCAGGTCATGGGTTCCACCGTTAGCTGTGGTGGCGGTAACCTCGGAGCTGGGATTCTCGCTTGTTGCATATCCAGAATCAGCAGGAGGGGGAACATTGGTGGAGGCCGTATCCTTGTGCTTGTCTCGTCTTCCAAATAGAGGCATGACTTGTTCGCTTGTACAGTTGATTGCAAAGGTGTAGTTGACTGAGAGGGGCGTGATGATTTCGATACATTATGGAAGCTGGAGAATGACAGCGGAATGTCTTTCACTTTGTAACATGGTTTCTGGAACTGGATTTGCGGGCGCAATGATGTCAGGGCCCTTCAAGGGTGACGTACAAGCCACAGTTGGAGGTCCCTTTACCGCCACAATCATCCTGCGCCACGATCGCGATTGCAGATCTCCCGAAACTTGAGAGGACCCGAATTGGCTGAATCCCGGAATGTTTTATCCTCGAAACGGAGGTATGAGATCATTTCACGGCACCTGTCTGAACTGATAAACCTATCCGCTCAATGAATAGCTGCCTCCGACGTGGTAATTTCTCCTGTAAATTTGGATTTCCTCTGACAATCTCGATCAAGTCATCGTACAGAGCCACATGCGCATCCACTGTCCTCTGATTGCTGTTACTCCACGCATGCTCTCGCTCGAACTTGAAAAAAGCACGGATTATTGGCACGATTTGTGAGGTGTATCCGTTTCGCGCCTCCTCTGAGCTGAAGCCTCCCTCGCTGTCAAGCAGGGTTGCCGCTATGTTATGGCATTGAGAGCGAAGTTCCTGAAGAATGCCCGGGACATTGTCCCTCTGCCCGTAGTTGTCGATGATTTGCATAACTTCTTCGGACAAATCTATGTCGTTGGCTGTGATGCGGAACGCCTCCGCAATCCTTATGCAGTTGTCCTTGAATTGCTGCATGATAGTGGTGTCCTCGTCGAGCTTGACAGAGGTATCTGCAAGAAGGTAGATCTGACGTAGAATGCGCAGTCGTCCGGGATGGCCGACTCGCTGACGGAGATATTCCTGAAGGAGAGCATGAATCTTGAGGGTTCCGTCGTCGAGGAATATCAGGGCAGATGTGTTTACCAGGTCATGTAGAAGCTTATCAAAGAGTGACCCATCCAAGCGAAAAAGACTGACGTTAGGCAGTTCTGCCTCCACAGCAGGAAGCCAGGGCCGGTCACGCAGCATGAACAGTCGAAAGTGCTGTGCAGTGTCTGGGAGAAAAGCGGCGAAGTGTAGGAGGCGACCTGCAAGTTGTTCGCTCTCTCGAAGCCGCTTCAGGCTTGTCTCAAAGACTTCTGCAAGTGAACGTCCTGAACATGGTCGAAATTCCAGAAATGCATTTCGTGTCTCCCAGTCTCCGTTCTCGAAGCTATTGAGAAAGTGCGCGATCGGGTCTGCGCCTGGATTGAGCGCCAATCTCTGGCAGATGAATTGAACAGCACGGCAGGCCGCCATAGCATGCCCTTGAACGATGTGCGCGACCCTCTCCAGGTTGGTGGATGAGATATCAGGCGGATTGCGAGCCAGGCTCGCAGCCTGCAGGGTTTGTGTCATCAAGTTGACAAGTTCTTGAATCGGCATATCCGATATCTGATATCGACACCCGTCTCTGTGAGCACTTTCGCACAAACTCTCGAGTAGGCTTGGGTTACGGGAGGAGAAGAGTACGGTATGCGCACATCTTCCGATGGCCCCAGCAATGCCTTCCACATCGGCAAGTGCATCGACATCGTCAAACAAGAGTATGGAAGCTGTGCTGCTTGGTTCTGACAGCCAAGATAAGAAAGCTTCTACTCGCTGTTGCCTGCTAAGATTGTTCCAGACTATCTGTTTGTCGGCAACAGGAATCCTCGCCGGCAGGACATCGGCCCCAACGATCATAGCAACTTTGTGCAAGGACGTCTCGAACTCTTCATTGGGTTGGACTTGGCAGAAGAATATGTTTTTGGACCCTCGACTCCGGAAACCGTACTCTAGAAGCACTTCGGTTTTTCTGGCTCTGGCTTAGCTGCGACAACGCCTCACCAACAAGCGTAACTTACCCGATGCCTCCCATTCCTATAAGACCAAAGACTCTGTTTTGGCTTGAGGATTCGTCCAGCCGCATGGCCTCCTCTAGTGCAGAAAGGATTTCGGTCCGTCCTGTGAAACGGCCAGCAGCATGCTTTAGAGGACCGCCAACATACCATTTCTCGTTTGAAGGCAAGGGATAACGGTATGCTGTCGTATTAGGATGCCCCGGAAGCTGACAGCACAAGTGTCTAATCAGTCTCAATTCTTGCCTGGAGAATTCGCTCGAGAGGAGTCATAATACTATACATTTATCGTTCCGCTTTGCTCCTCCGAGCTTCCAAATATCAACTTCATACGCAGGGCTTTGAGTCGCTTCACCACTTCCTTAAATCCTTGTTCGAGCTTGGTTTCAAATTTGCACACTTGGTGGTGATCAGTGTCCTGCAGCTTGAAGGCTGGCTTGTCCATGAAGCTGGCTGATCCTTGTGAGACAAGCTGCAAACGGTCAGAGCATTCATGAAACCAGGAATGGCCATACCTCACGGTATCCTTTAATTGGGAGCCTTGTTTGCCGGCTCTCACATAGACACTCAAAAGGCGGCATTTTCGTATCCTTGCGCATGGTGCTCCAGGCTTTTGTAGCTTCCACTGCCGAAGAGTTGAAGCTTTGCAATTCCTTGAGGATCGCATCATTTCGCAGACCAAAGAGTGAATTGAGTACTCCTGTGAGAAATTCGCCATAGTTCGCCTCGATCGTGCCTAAGTGAGGTGTGCTCAAAAATAACAAGGCGCAGTTCGACAAAGATATACCTGAATAGTCACTGGGATAGAAAAAGAGACGTTCCATTGCCTTTCGTCCGACCAAACCTCCCATAGAATGACATATAAAGATAATGGGTCTGCTGGAAGCGACAGAGTCTTCGCGGGCATTCCCCACCGCGGAGAGAAGATAGTCAGCCCAGTCCTGGATATGGTCCATCGCCTCTCCTTCAAAGGGTCTCGAGTTGTACCCAAAGCTCATAATTCGTGCACTTTCGAAGGGCGAAACCGTAGGGAGGAGGTCGCGGAGCCAAAGCCTCGACTCGGATGTGAAGGTATCCACGGCGTTGCCATCGAGCCCATGAATGGCACATATGCTACTGAATGTTAGCCATATGGACCAGGCAAAGGCGTGATCCAAGTTCAGACAGTGGACCCATTCACGAAATACATACTCTATGTCGCTATCATCATCCGGTGCCCTCAATATGGTCAACCCATCGAAAACATCATCGAAGACATAGTCGGCTTTATCAAATCTTTTCTCCTTCCATGCAGATACTGCCAGCTCCTTGGACCGCTCATCATGAAAGGTAATGGTTGAAGAACAATTGCCGCCATTTCGCGCGATGAAGTATTCAACCTAGTCCCCATGGACATGTGACGGATACACACGAAGGAGGATATGGAGCTTACCTTAGGGCTGATGCTACCCCGCCTTAGCAGCCGACTCACGAGAGCTTGAAGCTCTTCCGGCGCGATCTGACGGTCAGCTGTCTGGACCCGCACACTTCGAGTGCTAGTTTTCGGCGCCATTAATGACGTCCTTGTTCTCGAAAGGGACAGAATATGCTCCTCTGTCCTATGAATGTAGCATGGCTTGTAGCACGGTACACAAACTGACACCTTACCGGAGTGGTACACAAACTCGCTTATTGGCGGCAATGCGGTGGCCCTGGGGTGGCCCTGGGGTGGCCCGTAGGTCGGAACTGTCCCTAGCGCATTTCAGCGATTAGCGCAGTAGATCGTTCCCTCCGATAAGCGGGATGGTACCTATTCCACATGAGCAAGCCGCGCATGCCCAATTTTACTTGGTGAAACTGAGCACCTGTAAACCGGCCACGAAAATAGAAGGCTTCTGCCTCAGTTTTATGCGGCTTTCCCATACTTAAGCCGGAGCAGTCGCTCGCCACCCTAGCGGTCTATGATATTCGCGTAACTTAGTCTACTTTCGGTTCTCGGGAGACTTCTTTTCTCTTCTATTATGTTATTTTCAACTCTTCTCCGCCTACTACCATACTCTCCTGCTATTCTAGCCACTCATCTCTACTATCTCTAGAACCAATAATCTTGAATTGCTTGATCGAAGATACTTCTTGGTCTGAGAGAACGGTTAGAATGAGAGTAGAAACAAGCAGCCAGCGGGGGGTAGCGGTCGGTAACAGCTCATACCCTTCCTCAACGAGCAACAATGGCGCGTAGACGCGTGGTGGTGGCTAAGAAGGAAGAATGGAGCAAAATACTGGGTAGCAACGCTGTGACCACGAGACCTCCCAAAAGAAACCAGACACGCTGGAAGCATTGATTACGACAATCATCACGGAAATACAAACCACTACGAAGAGAAGAGAAGGGACCACAAGAGGAGGAAAACACCTGATCGAGGTCGAGACTTCTACCCTCCTCCGCTGGCAAGAAAAACTCAGCACCGTCTGGAACGCGTTGAAACGCGCCCCGAACAACGAGACAATCACAAAGATCCTCGCGAATGCAGAGGACATCAAGAAGCAGCTCAACAACCACGCGCAGCCGAGCGCAACGACTTGGAGCCAGGTAGCGGCAACATTTCCCATCCCCTTAGGCGCAACCTGAAGCCCCCCAAAACATCGAAACCAGGCGTATAGAGGTGAATTTCACCGTACAAAGCCAAGAGGACAAGGAGACAGTCGTAAGAAGGACCTTAGGGACCTCATAGTGGCTATAAAGACAAAAGAACCAAAGAAGCCATAGAGGAGGTCATCGCAGCGAGAGGACACCCAAGTGGGGATATCCGCCTCTCGACACTGTCAGAAGGCGAAGATCGAACTCGAGAAGGGTCACGGCTAGCTATGGGCGGTTACACCAACGGCCGAAATCCGACGAACCACCTTCCCGTGTTCATCCATGGGGTGCGAGTCCAAGGCGTCAACGCCGACGAACAAATACGAGCAATCGCGGCCATACGCGACGAGAATACCCAGCTCTATCCGGGACTCAAGATCACTCGAGTTCAATGGCCAAAGCGAACAATTATTGAACGGAAACGGTGCAGCTCGCTAATCCTCGAAACTGCGAGCCCGGAGACTGCAAACCGAATCATCACACCACACCTAATACATGAAGGGGAAATCAAAACATGTGTTCGCTTCTTCTCAAGGGAGAGTAACTCACTGTCTTGAGTGCCAAAGATACGGCCACATTGCGAGAATATGCAGGGGCCCAACAACGTGCGCAGAATGCGCCGGAGAGCATCTAACAGAGGCATGCACCAAAGGCCCCGAAACCAGCCGCAAGTGCGCATCGTGCAAGGGAAACCATCGGTTAGGCTCGCAACAATGCGAGTTCGAACGTAAGGAAAGGGACAGAGCGGCATATGCGCTCGCCCACGTGCAAAGTCTCTACCAATGCATCACCACGGCCTTCCCGCCCTCCGCCGCGGCTGCTCCTGCACCGCAAACAGAGACCCAATCCCAACTGGCTGGCAACAGCTGGCAACCCGTCGTGAAGGCCCGCACGGGAAGACCCACACCGCCGTCTCAAGCTGCGAAGCACCCAACCCAAACACGCATCCCTTCCACACAAATAGGCAAGAGAAAGGAGGAAGACTTCACCTCACCTACACCACCAGGGAGATTCGCGCGCAGCTAGTCACAACCAGCGTAACTCGAACTCATACGAGGCACTGGACAGCCAGAGCGAATATGGACAACGACTAGGAATGAGTGGCACAACCCTGAGGATACTCCAGTACAACATTAACTATGGAAAGGAAGCTACCCTCGTCCTGCTACTACAGGGTACGAGAGTCCACAAG